>OLKZ01000187.1_pt1 | contig 108588 bp, 90 predicted proteins | sample 1604431 | NCBI WGS metagenome assembly OLKZ01 (sample SAMEA104055714, study PRJEB20765) | soil metagenome | isolation source: soil
ATATCAGGATAATAGTAGCTTCAAATGAAAACCTGCAGGATGCCTACCGTAAAGGAAAATTCCGGGAAGACCTATACCACCGGTTCAATGAATTTTCTATCAACCTGCTGCCATTAAGAAACAGGAAAGATGATATCCCTTTGTTCGCTGATTTCTTTTTAACCAATACGATGATCGAATTAAATAAAGACCTGGATGGCTTTGATGATGAGGTAATGGATATGTTCATACAATACAGCTGGCCGGGTAATTTAAGGGAATTCAGGAATGTGATCAGGAGATGCGTGCTGCTCACTAAAAGCGGATTTATATCAAGGGCTTCATTGCCTTATGAAATAAGCAATACCGGTACAAATAATGAAAGTGCATTAACAGCAGTTGAACAAAAAAAGGTCTCATTGGATCTAAAAGACACTGCTTCCAGGGCGGAGTACGAAACGATCATGCATGTTTTAAAAGAAGTGAACTTCAATAAAACAAAAGCAGCTGAACGGCTTAAAATTGACCGTAAAACATTGTTCAATAAAATTAAGCGCTATGAAGACACTCAATCGTAACCTCCTCGGTGATCCTTTTATTCGAAATATGTGTTGACTACACAATCACCTTAAATTTTATTACTCAAGCTGGAAATGTATGGCCAAAGTATAACGGGATTTTACTTTTTTTCCTTTTATGCTGCCGGATGTCCACATGGGCATTTTATTGATCACTTTCAGGGCTTCATCTTCGAGCCCATAGCCTATTTTATCACTCACCACCTGCGGATTATATACCTTACCCTTTTCGTCAATTCCGAAATTGACATTTACGGTACCTTCTATTCCATTGTTATTTGCATCTGAAGGATATTCAATATTATCATTGATGAATTTATCCAACGCATTTTGTCCGCCCGTATATACCGCTGAGGTTTCTACATTATTGTAATAACCCTCGCTATCCATATTCATATTCGCACTATTTCCCTTGCTATTTGCCATCATCACTGTACTCACTTTGCCCTTTTTCCCTTTCAAAGCAGGATTGGGTTTAATCATGGAGGTCTTGGTTCCTGAATCATTAACCACGCGCGTAGAATCGGTTGCTACTATAGAATCGTTTTTCATTGGAGTTGTTTCATCGGCTGTTTTATCAGTCCCCGAATGGCAACTTAAGATAAGCGCGCTGCTAAGAAATGAAATTGTTAAATAAAGTTTAATGGACTTTTTCATAAAAAATTATTTTGTTTTAATGTATCGTTTAATCAAATACAGATTCCGCGCTTTATATAAGATGCACGATTAAAAACGGGACAGTCATCCCTTCGAATATTATAACAAAAAAACCATGCCAACATTACCCCTCTGAAATCGTTCCTATTCATGTGTAAAAAAATCCACAATACGTTAATTATGATACACTTTTCATAGAATATCCGAATATTAAAGGCATGATTGTTGTTTTAGATGGAATGGACAAAATGAAAAATTATCCGGAAGAAGAAGTGATATCATCATTTGTTCAGCAAGGAATACCGTCATTTATTTAGCATAAATTTATACCAGCATAAACCAGCAAGATGTCCAAAAAGAAAGAGCCCAGGCAATCGCTCATAAAACGTGGCTTAAAGATCTTAGGCCCCGGGCTTATCACGGGTGCAAGTGATGATGATCCATCCGGCATTGCAACTTATTCACAGGCAGGAGCTCAATTTGGTTTAGCAACTTTATGGACTGCTTTGATCACATTCCCACTCATGGCCGCTATCCAGGAGATGTGCGCCAGGATTGGCATGGTTAGGGCACAGGGTTTAACAAGTATCATTCGGATCAATTATCCCAGGCCTGTTTTATATTTGCTGATAATTTTTACTTTCCCTGCCGTCATTCTCAATATAGGTGCTGATATTGCGGGTATGGGTGCTGTAGGGAACCTTATTTTTCCCTCCATCCCTCCTTATTTTTTTACTCTCGGTTTTACGGCTATACTTATCCTGCTCATCATTTATCTGCCTTATCAGAAAATGGCTTCTTTTTTAAAATACCTCTGCCTATTTCTTTTACTCTATTTAATTGTGCCCTTTCTTTCCAAACAAGACTGGGGAGATATTGCAAAGCATACATTTATTCCTGTAATACATTTTAATAAGGCATTTATAGGCATCCTCGTTGCCATTTTAGGAACCACCATTTCGCCTTATCTTTTCTTTTGGCAGGCTACGATGGAGGCTGAAGATATGCTGCATAAAAAGAGAAAGCTGATGGTAAATAAAAGAGTGATACAAAAAATGGGTTGGGATGTGGATGCAGGAATGCTTTTTTCCAACCTGGTAATGTTCTTTATCATTCTTACTGCCGGCACGGTTTTATTTAAAGGCGGCATTCACCAGATTGATACTGTACAACAAGCCGCAAAAGGGCTGGAACCACTTGCAGGAAAACTCTCATATTTATTATTTGCGGTAGGAGTCATCGGCACAGGCTTTCTTGCGATCCCTGTGTTAAGCGGATCACTTTCCTATATCTTATCCGAAACATTTGGCTGGAAAAGCGGGCTTGATAAAAAGTATTACCAGGCAAAACCATTTTATATTGTGATCATCATTTCACTGTTGTTAGGGCTCGCTATTAATTATCTTGGAATAAGCCCTGTGCAGGCTTTGATATATACCGCTATTTTATATGGCATTACTTCACCGGTATTAATTGCCATTGTGCTGCATATTTCAAACAACAAAAAAGTAATGGGTGAATTCACTAACGGTAAATGGTCAAATATATTGGGAATAATCACATTGATATTAATGTCTGCTGCTGCCGGGGCCCTGTTATATTTCCAACTTACAGGTTAGCATCAATAAAAACCCCCGCACCCTGGCCCGTTTCCGCAAGATCGGGAAAAGGAAGAATCCTGCACCTATTCTTACAATAAAGAAATACAGTGTAGTAAATTTACTACCCCTTTACCCTGCATCCTGTTGATATACAATAAATTACTCTTTAATAAAAATTTTGACTTTTCTTCTACTTTGATTACTTTGTTGCTTGCCTAAAACCCGTTTACTATGGATGTATCAACTTTACCCAGGCCACGCGTATTAATTATTGATGATTCCAGCGAGTTACTTGAAGTGTTCAAAATCATATTTGAAAAACAGGGTTATGAAATTATCACCCAATCATCATCCACAGATATCTTTAGCATCGTTCAGGATAACAAGATCGATATTCTTCTTTTAGACGTGTTTTTAAATGGTATAAACGGCAGGGATATTTGCAAACAATTAAAATCAGATCCGCTCACTAATTATTTCCCGATCGTTTTAATTTCGGCAAGCCCTGAAAATCTTATTGACCTGAATGAATGTGGTGCAGACGGCTTTATTGAAAAACCTTTTGATATTAACTTTATAGTCAGTAAAATAAATTCATTGTTGGGCCAGTCACAAGAGTAAGACGTACCTGCCAAACAGAGAAATATTTTTCACAACCTGGCCCCTTCCGGTCAGGACAAAAAAATTACCCACCGTCAGCCTTGCACGGCTATTCATATAAAATGACAAGGAAAAAACAATAAAATTTACAGTAATTACTTATTATGTATTATTTTGGCACTCAGGGGGATTTGTATGGAAAAACTGTTTTTTAAAATGGCATAATTTTTGAAAAAAGAAATATGAATTTACCCTTCAAGCCATGTATAAGAAATATTCTTACTGTTATTTCCCTGGAAACTTTATTTAAATTACCCAAAAAATAAAGCATATGAAAAAAAGGATCCTGATAATCGACGATGATATTGATATGTGCATTCTTTTAGGTCGTTTTCTCACCCGGAATGGATATGAAGTGGAGGAGGCCCACTCCGGTTCCAAAGGCATCGAAAAATTTAAGCAGGGGGCATTCGACATTGTTATTTGTGATTACAGGTTAGGTGATAAAGAAGGCAGGGAAGTGCTGGAAGAAATTACCATGGTCGATCCGGATGCTATCGTACTTATCATCACGGGATATTCCGATATTAAAACAGCCGTGGCAGTGATAAAATCCGGGGCTTATGATTATATTACAAAACCGCTCATACCCGATGAAATATTAGGCCTTCTTAATAATATTACCAAAGAGGCAACCCGAAAGGGTGGTGTAGCAGAAAAATCGAAAAAATCAAATAAACAATACGATGACGGAATATTCCTGCAAGGGCAATCCAGGCAATCCATAGAATTATATGACCAGGTGGCGATCGTAGCTAACACAGATTACAGTGTGATCCTGTATGGTGAAAGCGGTACCGGAAAAGAAGTTATTGCCAAAACTATCCATAATATGAGCAAGCGGAAAAACAAGCCTTTTATTACAATGGATTGTGGAACTTTATCGAAAGAATTATCAGGCAGCGAATTATTCGGTCACATGAAAGGTTCATTTACCGGGGCATTGATTGATAAAGAAGGGCATTTTGAATTGGCTAATGGAGGTACATTGTTTTTAGATGAGGTAGGTAATCTTACTTACGAAATTCAGGCTTCCCTGCTGCGTGTGATACAGGAAAGAAGATTTAAAAGGGTTGGTGGGATAAAAGAAATGCCCCTGGATATAAGAATCATTGTGGCTTCCAATGAAAATTTACAGGAAGCTTATAAAAAAGGCAAATTCCGGGAAGACCTGTATCACCGTTTTAATGAGTTTTCTATCCATCTTCCCTCCTTAAGCAACAGGAAAGATGATATACCTTTATTTGCCGACTTCTTCCTTCAAAAAACAAAAACGGAGCTCGGCAAACCCATACAAGGCTTTGAAGATGACGTGATGGAACTTTTTATTAATTACTCCTGGCCTGGTAATTTACGGGAATTAAGGAATGTGATCAGGCGTGCAGCTTTATTGACCAATACCCATAAAATAACTATCGATACGCTGCCTTTTGAAATCATACCGTCGAATAAGAAAACGGATAAATCAACCGGTGAAAAGGAAAATGATGTCTATGATTATTCAAACCCATCAAAGAAAGACTCTCACCTGAAAGATGCCGCTGCCAAAGCGGAATATAAAGCGATCCTGCATGCGTTGGAACAGTCGAATTTCAACAAATCCAAAGCCGCGGAATTATTAAATATCGACAGGAAAACATTATATAACAAGATCAGGGGTTTCGAAGACAATCATACAAATTCCGCAGCTGCTGCAGAACAATAATGCTTTCAGATGGGAATATTAACAGCAATTAATAAATCGTTTTAAAATCTTTTATGATGAGTGTTACTACAGGTGAAATGACAACGATGAGTGCTGTATTGGAGAAACTTCGCATAAAAAAAAGAGATATTGAATTCAGGATGTTACCCGAAGGTTTTGGAACAGGTAGTGGAAAATTTTACAAACCGGAAGATCTCAAGATCATCAGGACCTATCGTTTTGAAGGCGATTCAGATCCGTCTGATTCTTCCATACTGTATGTTATAGAAGCAAATGACGGGTTGATAGGATATAGTATGGACGCTTACGGCGTGTATAGTAACCATGATAATGACGGGTATGATGAATTTATCCGGCAGATCCCTTCGCATGAAGTGGATGAACGCTTCATATTTGACTGATTTTTTTTATACCTGGAAATTCATCCCCTCAGGATAGTTTTTTGAGTTTTTTACCGTCTAATTTTTTATTTATTCTTTGCACAATTTTTTTTGCCGGGGAATAGTCGGATTCATCCCCCAATAATATTGCCCATGGCTTCATCTCCTCTATCCTGTCGAATATTATTTTTAATATCGCAATAGTAGGCAGTGCAAAAAATATCCCCGGTACACCAATTAAAAGACCACCTGCCACTGCACCAAGGATGGTCATTAATGCATTGATCTTTATTCTTGACCCAACGATCCTTGGCATTATAAAATTTGCATCAATAAAATGCACGGCGAACAGGCCAATGAATATCCATATCACCTGACTGGCGCTGGCAGGTGTGGTGAGTGTAACAAGTGCTGTAAATATCATACCTATATAAATTCCGAAAAAAGGCATAATATTAAGTATCCCGGTCAATACACCCAGGAACACTGCATATTTGATACCGATGATGAGTAATATGACCGTGTTGCATATTGATACAATTATCATTTCGATGACCAAACCGGTCATATAATTTTTTATCACCTGCCTGGATCCTGTTATTACCGCATCAAGGTTTTTTTTATGGGGCCTGCTGAACACAGCAAATAAGAAATTTTTAATGGTATGGCGGTAAAAAAGAATAAGGAAAGAATACACTAAAGTAAATATGGTAAATACAAACATTTCGGTAACGGTGAACACGGTTTGCTTAAGGTAAACAATACTGGAATCATGCATCCCCGCTGTGGCACTGTCCACTATTGTTTTTTGTTGCGTGGTGCTGATATTAAAGCGTTGCTCGATCCAGCATTCCATTGTTTCAAAATGCTCAGCTAAATGTTTTTTTATAGAAGGTATATCATTTAAAAAAGTAATTATCTGAGACGAGAGCAGGTAAATGACAGTTCCTATTATCAGCAGTGCGGATAACACCGACAATAACGCTGCCAGTGACCGTGGCAATCTTATTCTTTCAAGTAAATTGGCAAGTGGTAAAAGTAAGATCGATAATAAAACAGAAAAATACAAAGGCACCAGTATAGGTTTGCATTGCGTTATTATGAATGCGCAAAGCACCAGTAATAACAATTTGAAACAAAGCCGCACACTATATGGCCATTGTCGATAGTTTGATATTATTGAAGTTGAATTTTCCAAAGTTACCGGCTTAAATAATGATAACATCCGTGTATAAAAAATTGTGCCAACAATCCAATAACGGCATCAAAGTGCATTACCATTGTAACTGGGAAGTTTTCTTAACATCATTCTGCAAATTTTTATTTTCATTGATACCCACCATAACTTTCACTTCATGTTCAACACCATCATTCACTAAAGAAATAAAATCATTGCTTCCTTCATTTCCATCTACCAGTATCTTTTGGGTATTATTTTGTTTTGATTGTATTAATTCGATCCGGTAAATAGTATTGACATAACGATACTGAATTTTTACCGAGTTCCATTCTTTCGGAATACAGGGCAAAAAATAAAGTTTTTCAGCTGTACGTTTTATTCCGATGAATGATTCTGTTAATAGCTGGTACATCCATCCTGCTGATCCGGTATACCAGGTCCACCCACCCCTTCCGGTATGCAATGGCTCGGCATACACATCAGCCGCTATTACATAAGGTTCTGTTTTATACCTGGCCATTGCGGCAGCATCTGCTCCATGATTCACCGGGTTTATTAATTGTAATAATTCCCATGTTCGTGTAGTATCACCTAAAGCTGCAAATGCCATGATCACCCAGATAGCCGCATGGGTATATTGGCCACCATTTTCCCTTACCCCCGGCACATACCCTTTTATATAACCGGGATTTAGTGCAGACTTGTCAAAAGGTGGATCAAATAATTGGATGATGCCACTTTCTTTTCGCACCAGGTATTTTTCCACGGAGTTCATTGCAATTATTTGCCGTTCAGGTTCTGCGGCACCGGTCAATACCGACCAGCTTTGTGCAATAGAATCAATTTTGCATTCCGTGTTTTGCTTAGTTCCCAGCGGGGTGCCGTCATCAAAATAAGCCCGGCGATACCATTCACCATCCCAGGCATTTTTATTTATGTTGATGCGCAAATGTTCTGCAGCGGCCCTGCATTTTTCTATAAAAGCTTTATCATTTTTTATTACCGCTATTTCAGTAAACTTCGTGAGTATATCATACAGGAAAAAACCAAGCCATACACTTTCTCCTTTACCAAGATTGCCTACCTTGTCCATTCCATCATTCCAGTCGCCTGAACCAATAAAAGGTAATCCGTGGTCGCCAAACCGTAGTGCGTGATCTATTGCTTTTATACAATGTTCATATACCGAAGCCTTGGTATCAGATTTGATGGGAAGGTCATAGTAAGACTCTTCCCCCTCATTCAATAATCTTCCTTCAATAAAATTAACGGGTTCATCAAGTATTGTTTTATCGCCTGTTGTGGCTACATATTTAATGGTGACAAAAGGAAGCCATAAGAAATCATCAGAGCAGGTAGTTCTTACACCTCTTCCAACAGGCGGATGCCACCAATGCTGCACATCACCTTCTTTGAATTGCCTTGAAGCACATAAAATAATTTGCTTTCTTACCAGGTCCGGCATGGTATGAACCAATGATAATACATCCTGCAACTGATCCCTGAAACCAAATGCACCTCCGGATTGATAAAAGCCGCTTCTTGCCCATATACGCGATGCAAGTGTTTGATAATTGAGCCATCCGTTGGCCAATATGTTTACAGCAGTATCAGGAGTTTCAACCTGTACCACACCCAGGGTTTGCTGCCAGAATTGATGAACTTTATTTAACGCCTGTTCGGCTGCCCCGCCTCCTTCAAATTTTTTAATGATCGCGAGTGTATCATTTATATTCTTACCTGCACCTAACCTGAATATCACCTGTCTTTCTTCATCTTCGGCCATGTCAAAAACTACCTGTATCACGGCGCATGGATCAAGCGCCGCGCCTGTTCTGCCCGAAAGCCTTGCCCTGTTCAGTCCCTCCGGGTTGTTCAATGTGCCATTGCGTCCGATAAACTCAGTACGGTCCGTGGTGAGGGTCTTGTTCACATCATCTACGTCAAAAAAAGCGACCCTGTTGTCAAATTCCGTATTATAGGTATTGCGCGCAAGAATGGCTCCGCTTCGTATATCCAGTTCCGTTACTACATGCATCTGCGTTCTTACTTTCAGGTCACCCAATATCCATTCTACATACCCTGTGGCTGATAAGCGTCTTGCCCGGTGCGAATTATTATGGAGTTTTAATACGATGAATTTAACCGGGGCCTGGATATCTGCATACACGGTCATCGATGAATCAATACCATCTTCACTGTGTTCAAAAATGCTATAACCAAATCCATGGCGGGAAATATAAGGTGATCCTCCACGGCATGGAAACGGAGAGGGCGACCAGAATCTTCCGCTTTCCTCATCTCTTAAGTAAAATGCTTCTCCTTTCATATCCGTTACCGGGTCGTTGTTCCACGGGGTAAGCCTGAACTCATGGGCATTGTCTATCCATGTATAAGATTGCCCGGTCTCAGTTATAATAGTTCCGAAATCGGGATTGGCCAGCACATTACTCCAAGGGGCCGGTGTGGCTTTTTCAGGAGTGGTAGTCATCACATATTCCTTACCGTCTGCTGAAAATCCTCCAATACCATTAAAAAACTGCAGGCCGGTTGGCTGGGGAACAGTAGTAAAACTGGAAGCATGGAATTTAGAAGGGCTGAAATACGGGATCGTTGTTTTTAGTTTATTTTGTCTTGTTATCTGTTCTTCCAATGTTCCCGACCTGTCAGAAATAACCACCCTTGCTACTGTTTGAAACAGTATCCTGTCTTCATTGGAAACCTGGTCAGAAGAACGGATAAAAATGCCACCCGCCTGGTCTTTTATATCAGCCGTAACGCCCGGCGTTAAAAGGCCCAATATCTGGTTATGTAATACCTGCCGGTAACCTCCATGATCTTCATTCCATATCACAAGGTCAACGATCAATCCTTTCATGCGCCAATAAGTATGGGCTTGTATTAATTGTTTTACCAATTCAATATTAGCTGAATCTTCGATCTGCAAAAGCACGATCGGGAGATCACCTGAGATGGAATATCCCCATAAGCCTGACTGGCCCCGTTGATTTTTTATTATGACGGCGGGATCCGTGCGTAAAGAATCATTTGCAAAAATGATGGACCCCGCGAGGCGTGCATATAACTGAGCATCTGATTCTACAGCATTTATTTGCCTTAGTATTACCTGGCTATGTGTCCATGCCAGTTCGAGTACCCGGTTGGAGAGATGATTGTCCTGGTATTTTTCTACCAGTATCTCACATTGATCTTTTGTGTCGGCAATGCCCATGATGATCTCAATGGTTGCTGATGCTTGCGGTTCAATGATGATACGATACCGGATAGCAACTACAGGATCCAGGACAGCGCCCATGCTTCCCGTCAATGTTTCATTATTGGCCATTGCTTTGGGATGATCAATGCTGTATCCACGGCCAATAAAGCGGCTCCTGTCTGTTTCATAAGATATATTCATCACCTCTGCATCTATTACTTTCATTAAATGAAACATCCATGGCACCCGTTCTTCTGCGCTGCGTGGCCTGCGGGTACAAATAATTGCATGACGTTCTTCATTAATAGCAGTTTCCACAAAAAGATTGTTGAATGCAGGATGCATTTCTTCAGCCAATGGTGGCGCCAATACTACTTCTGCATAACTGGTAACTTCTATCATCCTCCTTTTTCGTGAGCGGTTGGTAATGTGGATCCTTCTCAATTCAATATCATCTTCCGGTGATACAACGATCTCGGTGTGTGTTTCAAATGAAAAATCCGTGCGCCTGAATTCGGCACGACCTTGTGAAAAGACCGCCTGGTAATTATTTCCCTGTTGCAGGCTGGGTTGATAAGCACATGACCAGAAAATATCACTATCCAGGTCACGTATATAACAGAATGTTCCCCAGTTATCGCAGGTAGTATCCTCCCGCCAACGCGTAACCGCAATATTTTTCCAGCGGGTATATCCTGCACCTGAATTTGTAACCATCACATGATATCTTCCATTGGATAATAATTGGACTTCCGGTATGGGAGTATGGGGAGTTTTGATCACGCGCATGGACATATCATTGCCTGATATGATATTGGTATCTGCTGCGTGCAATGCCGGTGAATAAAATGTGCTGACCCTTGGAATTCTTTCCTGCAATAACAGCAGCGCGGATCTCACCTGTATATCTGAGATAAATCTTTGCTGCATCGGTTTATTCAACAACAGGTAGGCGATGGATAAAAAGCTCATGCCCTGGTGGTGTGTCATAAATGACCTGATAATGGTATGGGATTGTCTTCTTTGTAAACGGGAACTGGTATAATCAATGGCTTCAAAAAATCCAAATTTTCCTTCAAAACCTGCTTCTTTTAATATTTTCAGATTCTGGTAGGCATGGTGCGCATCTACCATCAAAGCCATCATAGTGGAATAAGGCGATATCACCAGGTCCTCTCCCAATCCGCGTTTAAAACCGGTACCGGGAACACCAAATGCTTTATACTGGTAGTTGAAATTTGCATCCACCATATTATAACCCGATTCGGATATCCCCCAGGGAACCCCTCTTTTTTTACCATATTCAATTTGTTTCTGGATGATCGCCTTGTAGGTTTGGTTCAACAAAGTATTTTCATAGGTGGGCATTATCAACAATGGCATCAGGTATTCGAACATTGATCCGCTCCATGATAAAAGAATGGGTGTAGTACCAATATTAGTAAGTTGACGGCCTAATGAAAACCAGCTTTCCTGCGGTAATTTTCCCTGCGCTATTGCAATAAAAGTAGTAAGCCTTGCTTCAGAAGCCAGCAGGTCATAATAGCCATTGTCTTTTCTATGTTCCTCTGCGTTATAACCGATAGTGAGTAAATGCTGCGGCCTGTAATACAAAAAGTCATAATCAATATTAGCCAGTTCATTACATTTTAAAGCAAGTTGTTCTATGGTAATAATTATTTCCTTGGCGTGCCTGCACGATTCTGTAATACACTTCCTGAAATTATTAAGCCATTCATTTTCTTCGGTATTGTTATCTGCAGCATTATAATTGAATATTTTATGCAACAGGATTTCTTCGATCTTTGACAATTGTTTGATGCTTGGTATGGAAGGAAGGGACGGAATCAGCTCCGTGAATTTTGCCGGGGCAACAGGCAATGCAAGCCATGGACACAGGGCCATCAGTTCATTTTTTTTATCCAGGATCTGTGCCATGGATTTTTGTGCCCACCAGGATGCTTCGCTATCGGAACTAAAGTTGACTTTTGAAAGAAGCTGCGAAAAAGAAGACTGAAGTGTATCAATATAATTTTTTGTACCTGCCAGGCTATCCAATACAAGCGGATAATTTTCTTTCACTTCATGTATGTACTTTTTAAGTAAGCCGGTAGCCACAGTGGAAGATGCTTTATCCAAAACAATGCTAATGGTATCAATGAGGCCTTCAAAAAAAACCTTACCGGAAATTTTCTTGTCGGCCATCATCAGCAAGCCCTGTTTTAAAGTAATAAGATGCCCGGTAAGATTTCCACTATCTACAGTAGAAATATATTTTGGCGACAGGGGAACCAGTGATTGTGTGTCATACCAGTTAAATAAATGGCCGCGATATTTTTCCATGCGCTGCATGGTGCGTAATGTATTTGACGTGCGCTCTATTAATTGCCATGTGGTAATATATCCAAAATCATGAGCCGTAAGATTGGACAATAATGACATCCCAATATTCGTCGGAGATGTGCGGTGCGCCACTCTTTCTACAGGATGTTCCTGGTAATTATCAGGGGGAAGCCAGTTCTCTTCCTGGGTAACAAAGGTTTCAAAAAATGCCCATATTCTTCTTGCCAGCATACGCAGGTTCAGCGTTTGTTCTGCTGTTATATTCACACCTTTATTTACAGCTGGCTTGCTGATCATCCAGGTAATGAAAGGCGCCAATACCCAAAGCGCCAGTAATGGAATCGCAAAAACGAGTGTAATGGCTGAATAAAAGCCGAGATATAGAAATATTCCTGTTGCAAAAAAAGGGCTAAACCACATCCTTACATAAACCTGAAAAATACTTTTTTGATTCTGCTGGTTGTAATAAGGATTCCATTGCAGTAAGTGCTTGCCTGAAATAAACCTTCGCCATAACGTACGTATGATCGCATCTGTATTTAAGTAAGCTTCATAGGGTAATGTGCCAATATCTATAAGAAACCGGATGAAATGATCTTTTGCAGTGTTGAATGAAAAATTGAGGTGTTGAAGAAAAATTACATCCGCGGGTTTTATACATAATTCCCAGACAAAACTTACCACGGATGGAAGTAACATGATCAATAAAACTGTCAAAGTCCAAAACCAGGGAGAAGTCGAAATTCCCAGGCCAAAAATAATCAGCAGTAATAATGATAAAGGAACAAGGCTACGTCGCAGGTTATCAAATATCTTCCATTTGGAAAGTAAAGAAATTGGGTTTTTATGGAATTTCCCATCATACCCCTTTACAAAAGGGAATATCCATCCCGAGATCTGCCAATCCCCTCTTACCCAACGATAACGGCGTTGCATATCCGCGATATATTGAAATGGATATTCTTCATATAATTGCACATCGGTGATCAGCCCGGAACGTGCATAACAGCCTTCCACGAGATCATGGCTAAGTATTCGGTTTTCAGGAAATTTATTATTGAGTACCTTTTCAAATGCAGTAATATTATAAATGCCTTTGCCGATAAAAGAGCCTTCCCCAAAAAGATCCTGGTATACATCCGATACAGCCCGGGTATAAGGATCGGTGCCCGGCTCATTGCCATGTATCTTTCCATATATTGAACCATCCTCATCAGGCAGGCTATTTGAAACGCGGGGCTGGAGGATACTATACCCTTCTGTAACCCGTTGTTTTTTTTCGGAAAAGATCGCGTGGTTCAAAGGATGCACCAGGGTGGCTATCATTTTCCATGCGGCATCGCGGGGTAATTGTGTATCCGTATCAAGCGTAATAATAAATTTTACACTGGTATAAGTATTCTCATCCCCTACTATCGCTAAAAAATCATGACCATCTTTTCCCTGTATCAGTTGATTCAACTCACCCAGTTTACCACGTTTGCGTTCATAGCCCATCCATTTTTCTTCTTTTTTATTCCATTTACGTGGCCGGTGAAAAAGAAAAAAAGTGTCATTTATAGTACGTTCGTATTTCTTATTTAATTCAATGATCTTATTTTGTGCGGCTTGTAAAACCATTTTATCTTCAGGCAACATTTGCTGGTCAGCATCTCTAAAATCGGTCAATAAAGCAAAAAAAAGATTGGCATCCCGGTTAGCGAGGAAACGTACTTCCAAATTTTCAATAAGATCATTAATACCGGCGATACTATTAAGTAATGTGGGTATCACCACCATGGTGCGGTATTCATAGGGGATACCTTTTGAAAAGTCCATCCTGGGCAATACAGATGGCCGGGATAATACAGTTGCCAACCAGTTTATTATCGCTATTGCCAGTTGACTTGCTGCTATCAAACATACCAGTCCAAGTAAAACGAGTTTCCAGTTATTCAATCCGTCAATATGTGCTTTGGCAATCATGCCCCAGCTAAATGATCCGGCTAAAATAAAAATACCAGCCGCGTACACAAACAGGGGAAAGCGATTTGTTATTCTACGGCATGTGTCCATTTTAGAAGCTTTCATCTTTGCCTGCTTCTGCATTTTCAACAATCCTTTGCCTATAAGATAATAACCCACATGCGACAATCTTGCATCCTCTTTATCCGTATTATCTTTTGCGGATTCAATTGCCATTACGGCAACTGCCTGTTCTGATAAACTACTGTATTTTGCGATCTTTTCTACCGAATGACGATAAAGATCCCTCGTATAAAAATCCATACCGGGATACACGCCATTAATATCTTCACGAAGTATTTGTTCTACGATGCTAGAATTTTCAACAAATTCACGCCAATCCGTACTGCCCAAAAAACGAAGGCTGCTGATGCTGTTGCTGATGGAAACCTGGTCGGCAGCCTGTTTTTGATTTTCCTGCTGGATCAGTTCTGCGATGGTTAAACCATGTTCTGATAATTGCTGTTCTATCCAATTGATCGGCAACGAAAGGCTGTTTCCTTTTTCCTGTAGTCGTCTTGCCAATTCTGCCACGAATGAACTTACCATGGGCGGCGCGGATCTTGCCATATCTGCAATGAGCAATACAAGATTTTTGGGTTCATTTTCTGCTACGCTGATCAATTTATCTGCCCATTCATCAGCCAAGGACTTATTGCTGATGTCTATAAATATTTGTATGGATAGGCGACGCAGGTTTTCCAGTAACGCCAGCCGGAGCATAATGGGAATTGCCCATAATTCCCCAATTTTTAAGAAAGTAATTGTTTGATACGCGGTTATGAATCCGGTAAGATTATTCAGATCAACATGACCATCACTATGGGAAATAATTTCTACAGCCATATCATATGCACGTGGCAGTCCTGCAGATTCTCCTTTAGCCAACTGGGGCAAACCTTTGCTATATCCCTTGGGAAAATGTTTTTTCGCGATATATATTTGCTCCTCTATCAGGTAAAAATTATCCAATAACCATTCTGCAGCAGGCACTATCCTTTCGTTACGGCCAACCACATCTGTTAACTTGCTGTGCACTTCCACTAATATCTTTTCATTCTCCGCCAACCGTTTTAACAATTGTTCTGAAGGATGTCCTGAGATAAGTGTATGTTTTTTAGAAATAGCTTTGGCATGCTGTTTCAGCTGTTCTTCAGTAAATAACTCAGACCGGAGGGGGGGCCGCTCGTTTATATATTTGGCATTTTTGTTCTCTCCCAAAAAAGGTTCGATCATGCTTTTTTTAAATGCAGCAATAGCCTGCGGAAGGATTTCCAAAATATCTTTATCAGCCTTTTTTTTATATCCACTCATGACAATAATGATTTTTAGAACTCGGCCCTCATTTCATTATAATACTAATACCATGCCTGTATAAAAAGTGTTTGGGAATGTGGTAAGGACTGTTGGCCGAAGAGGCAAGATCCCTGTTTATTTCGCGGAACATTTTCTGAATAGGTGAATTTATATCCGGGAAATATATAATAAATATTGCCTTATTTTGTATTTGCTTATATTAGTAAGGATATTCTTCCCCATCCATATTATATTCAAATTTGCTTTGTATGCTGTATGCCTGTTAAAGATCATAGATCTGCTGGTCTTCCGGCCGGTTCCAGTTCCTGCACGAACATTTGATTCATTTCATTTTCTGTAATTTCATCAAGGTTATGATTCGTTTGGTCTTCTTCGGCCAAAGTAGTTTGAAGCAGATCGGCGATTTCATCCAGCCCCAATGTATGCGCCAACCTTACAAGGCTTACATAAGTGGCAATTTCATAATACTCTGCTTTTTGAGCTGCAATGATCAATTCAATATCCCTTGCGCAGGTTCGTTGTGTATTGTCTTCTATAATAAATTTCCCTTCTGCGATAAGGCTTTCCATGGCATCGCATTTTTTTTCCATTGCTTTTTCTCCAATAAAATCAAATACCTGTTCTAACCTGGCTACGTGGATCTTTGATTGCTTCAGATGGTCTGCAAATTCTTTTTGGAGCTCCGCATTAGCAGCTGCTTTTTGTATCGCCGGCAAAGTTTTAACGAGAAGTTTTTCCACCCAATAAATTACTTTCACTTCATCTGTAAAAAACGAAAAAAGCTTCGAATATGTTTGGGCTGTCATTTCTTGCCGGAGGATTTTTTTCTTCGCTGCATTTCTTCGTATTTTTTCCATAACGATAGATTTTTGAATCGGGAGAACATACATTTGTTCATCAATATTTATGCGGAGTATACTTCATTTTTATGCGGCGTTGGAGTTTCCAATTTCTTCAATTGGCCTTCGCCTTTTATCTTTCAATAGCTTAAAATCCGAAGGGGTGAGTCCGGTGATTTTTTTGAATTGACTGCACAAATGCGCAACACTGCTGTAATTCATTTTCCAGGCAATTTGAGAAATATTTAATTCCCCATAGGTGAGCAATTCCTTTACGCGTTCAATTTTAAGAAGGATGAGGTATTTCTCAATTGTTATGCCTTGTATTTTCGAAAATAAATTTGATATGTATATATAATTATGATTTAATTTTTTACTTAAAAAGTCAGAAATTTTAGCAGGACCTCTTTCCTCGGCAATATGCACCTCGTCTATGATGATGTTTTTTATTTTTTCTATTAATATGGTCCTTCGGTCATCCATTAATTCAAGCCCCAATTCTAATAAGGATATTTGCAGTTGCTGTCTTTTTTCTTCGCAAAGGTTTCCAATGATTTCCACCTCGCCAAGGTTAACAGCACTAAAATGTAATCCAAGTTTATTTAATTCTTCTTTAACTGCAATTTTACAGCGGGTGCTCACCATATATTTGATATACAATTTCATAAGCTATTTTTTTTATCTGTCCATGACCGGAATATACAGTGACTATAGAAAGATTTGGAATTTATTCCAAACTGGTCGTTCCAAAATGTTGCCAGAAATGAAGAAAAAACAATAATCTATTAAGATCTAATACCGTATTGGCTTTTATTTGCTCCGGCGCAAAAAACATAAAGTTCATTCGGACAAAATAATGTAGAGTTTTTTCCACACAAAAACGCCCAAACCCTTATTATAAAGGATCTGGGCGGCGTATCGGGAATAAGAGAATTATCTAACCAAATTGTGCAGGATTTTATCAGTTTTAAATAGAGACAAATACCGGCTTATTTATTTGATGATCTGAAATTATTTTTACATCCTATTCATCCGTAATAATTATAAGCCCTCTTCCTTTGTTCTCTTTGAGTCCCGGTACTTCTTCACTCCATACCCTACTCCCGATGCAAGTAATAAAGTGAGGCCACCGTCGATCGGGCAATCAGGGCATGGGCCGGGATCCTGTGCAATGGCAAAATATGGAATCATCATTGCCAGCACTAACAATGATCGGGTAAGCAGCCGGGTATTCTGTTTGTTTTTCAAATTTTCATTTCTTTTTTAACGCATAAACAATGATAACAGCTAAAAATGTTTTATTGCTGCTATTAGAATGACTTAACACCTCTTCCACCGGATGTGGCTGTCCTGCTGAAAAAAGCGCTCCCGGGGTTGAACCTATAACTTACCTTGTTCAAATTTGCCCCTGTGAAGCCGGCCGCGCCACCCCGAGTAATGACACCCGCCGCTCCTGTAACACCCGTGACCCCGCTGTAGGCCAGATTCGCCACAGTAACCGTGGTATTTCCATTGATACCCGGCCAGAAATCTACATCTGCATCACCTGATGCAGTAAGGGTGCCATTGCCTGAAAAACCAGTGTAGGCACGGCCTGCAGCATTACTGGTAGTAACTGTAAATTCTTCGATATTGCCTGAAAGGTCAAGGCATCCATAATATCCCGCACCGGCAGATATGCGGGTGGCAAATGGTGTAGCGTGTATACCTACACGTAATGGATTTTGACCCGACGGCGAGGTAGAAGTATAAGTGATGTTAGCATTCAATACCGAGCCGGAATAAGTTACCGATTCGTTTGCAGCGCCCGAATTATTGATCGGATAAGAGTAAGCGGCCGCCGCAACTGTTCCTGTGGCGTTCTCGCCTGCGACAGGCGTTAAGGGTCCCCTGCATGATTTTTCAAATTCCATTTCCGACATCGGACGCAAGGCTGCCCAATCGAGCCATGCTGCCAGGTCCATATAAGTTAAAGCACCGCAGGCGATCCATTCGCCATCATTGGCTTCATTAAAAACACCATTATTGTTGAGATTACATCCATAGACTGCAGGGGTACTGGCGTTAATTCCAGGCGTTTGTATTTGAATGCCATTGCGGCTTATCAGGAACCCGACCATTGCCTGTGTTCCTGCTACGCTGTTAGGTGCAGATGTTGTTCGGGTGGCTTGTTGCGTGTAAGTAAGCGTGTTCAAAAAATCACGATAAGCTCCTTCTGATAGTTCATGCTTCATCATGTAAAAAGAAAAAAATGCCCCAAAACTATTGTAGGCAATGGGGAAGGTTGCAGACAGCGGGCCATTTTGTATTCCGTCATCCAGCAGTCCGGCGCCAATACCCATCGTTATTGTATTGGAATTTACCAGGAAAGGAAAGCCTGAGCCATTGGAATAAAAGACACCGGGTATACCATCTCCTAAATAGTATTGGTCGCCAACAGGTATCTCTACCATTTCCAAAGCGAAACCTTTTACATCAAAGTTCCCCGGCAAATTATTTACGCCCACCTGCACCCCGGTAAGCGTTACGGTTCCCGAACCGGAGTTGCGATAAATAAAAACGCCGTTAAGATCAGGGGGCACTTGAATTGTATAGGTTGCCGCAATATTGTTATTGGCACCGGTTACTTTAAGATGGTGCCAGGTGCCGTCATTGTCTTTGAATTTAAAGAATACCCATGCAGCATCATGGTTGCCACCGTTGGGAACGTTATTCCAGGAATTATCCCAGGAAAGGTCAAACTGTAATTGTACATAACCGACGCCTGTCACCGATGTAATATTGTTGATGAGGATATTATTTGCTTTACAATTTGTACAAATAAAAATAAATGCAATACCGAATAAAAGCCTGATTGATTTCATAATATTATTTTTTAGTGATGATGTATGTTTTGAATTAATAATTCCTTCAATTCATTTCGGTATTTGTCTTATTGGGCAATAATCGATGCGAACTGCTTGCTGCTAAAAAATTATTAATTATTAATTGTCCATTGCCTATTGCCTATTGCCTATTGCCCATTGCCCATTGCCCATTGCCTATTGCCTATTGTATAACCAGGTTGCTGATCACCCTCAGTATCTTACCGGGCATGATTGTTATTTTACCACCCGTTAATATTATTTGGGGCACATTCAAAATACATTCTGTAGTACCTGCCGGGTTTATCAGTATTTGTGCGTTACCAGGCAAGGATGAAGGTGGCATACTATAATACTGCCAGTTGCTCATAATGTCCCAATTGCCCGTGCCTGTAAAAACATAAGAAGAGATGGCGAGGATGCCGCTGAAGCCATCGCCAGTTCCGCCCGAAAACATCGTACTACCTGCATTCAAGGATTGTGATGCCGACAACTTAGATGTGAAGCCCTGGCCATTACCACCACTGTAACCCATATCCGCAGTTCCCAACAGAACAACAGAGACTGAATTAGTTTGAAACCCGTCTCCATTGCCACCGGAATAACCATTTGCACCGGCATTTAACGGAACAGCCGTTACTGTAAAATTTTGAAAGCCATCTCCGTTGCCGCCAGTATAACCACTCACCGTAACTCCCAATGAAACTAGCGGGATAGTATTTACAGAAAATCCATCTCCATTACCACCTGTATAACCACTCGCCGTAACTCCCAATGAAACAAGCGAGGTAGTATTTACAGAAAATCCATCCTCATTGCCGCCTGCATAACCAGCAGCCGCTGCATTCAATGAAAGCGCGATGACAGTATTTCCCTGGAACCCATCCCCATTGCCACCCGACGATACTGTATTTGTCGTTAACGCAGTTGCCGCTGAATAGCTAACACTGTTTGACATACCGCTACCGCCGGTATATTGGGCATAAGAAAACTTACCGGTACTGATCAGTAAAAAAATTGTGAGGTATTTAAAACGCTTAAAACGCATATTAAAATGAGTACTTAAATAAAGATTTCCTGGACAATATTTTATTGTTGGGCTGCAATCATCAATTGTTTTACTGTACGACTATTATCCGGACTAATGATCTCCAGCTGATAATTCCCGACCACCATATTACCTAGTGCAACCATCAGCGTTGCGCTACCACCCGTATGCGTTAGTTGTTGTTTGAAAACAACCTGGCCGATGTCGTTGAACAGTTTTAATTGATAAATACCCTTGATCATTCCACTAAACCTAACATTGATCATTTTATCGGTTACAGGGTTCGGGTAAATGGTAATGGCAGCGGAACCCTTACTCATCAACACTTTCACAATTGCGCTGTATTTTATTTCACCACTATTGGCAACACCGCGTACCCGGTAGAAATTGTTACCCAACACAGGGTTTGCGTCTATTGAGTTATAACTTGCATCCAGGCCATTGTTACCTGTGGCAGGTTGTGTTGTTATCCTGGAAAAACTGCTTCCATCTGTTGATCTTTCCACTTCATACTGCTGCATATTCAACTCATTGGCTATTTTCCACTCAACAACAACACCGGTACCCGCGTTTTGCTGATATGCATGAATGCTTATAAAGCTTATTGGCAATGGCCCGCCCGGGTTGAATATGATCCTGAAGCGGTCTTGTGCTGATGACAACGGATCGGCGGTTACACTGAAATCAATATCATTGACCGTACCTGTAAGATCAAGGAGCGTATTTGTATTCAGGTAGGTATCCTGCAAAAAAGCTACCACACCTGCCTGTACAAAATTCAATGTACCAACCTGGAAACGGTAGTCTTTGATAACGGTATTGGTTATACGAAGAAAGATCGTATCATGAACGCTGATCATCGGGCGTTTTTCCACAATTAGCTTTTTCCCTTCCCGGAATGATGAGATATTCTCTGCAAAATTTCCCATCTTCTCAACATCATCCGTTATATCTGCGGAATAATTATCATTAAAACGAATCCTGATACCATCTGCCAGTGATAGTACATTACCAGGATTAACGATCATCAGGTTAACGATCAGTTGTTCATCATTTATCCCGTTTACTAATGGATTTACAACAGATACAGTGGAAGCTTTCACGGCTTCGGTAAACTGTACCGTTGCATCGGTTGTTCCCGAAGTGCCTGTTGTTCTCAGGAAGAAGGCCTGGCCTGAGTGAATAAACTGTGCAGTTGCATCTGTAGTTGTGCCGCCCAATATTACCGGTGTTTGCTGATAAGTATTGGGGCCCGTTCTTTCCACCAACCTGAAGCCACCAACACCAAAATTTCCCGTAAGTGCCGGGTCCCATATATACATGTCCTGGGCGAGATTTACAGTGCCTGCGAATACGGGTTCCATATCTATCGGTGACGCATAGGGGTTTGCGACTAATGTGCGCCCCGTTCCTGTGGAAGAGATGAATGCCGACTGGTTGCCCTGTGTTAACAGGCCATTTGCCCTTAACACGGTGGGACTGGTGAAGGGCGAATTGGCAGCATTGTAATTCCTGTCGCCCCGAACAAATAACATATAACCGGGGTACGACGACAGGATGGTTGTATTGGTATTGGCCAGATTATAATTATAAGAAGGACCTGCCACACCACCCTGGTTATGCGTTAGTATAGATGAACTGAAGGAGGACATATCAAAACCGTTAGCGCCATTGTAAAGGTTAGAACTGATGAGCGTTCCCTGGCCGGCAATGATGGGCCCGCTATTTTCCTGCCATGCCTGCTGTATGGTTTGTGATCCTGTCACTGCAATTGAACTTAGCAGGTGCCATGCTCTTTGCGGACTGGCGATATAGCGTTCTGCAGTTACGTTAGTAGCGCCGTCAATTATGCTCCCTGTCAAATTACCAACCCTTGCCGTATTGGTGAAACCGTTGCCAACAGATTTTAATACCAGGCTTTGGTTGTTAATATGAAAAACGGAATTTGTTAAACCAAGCAAGCGATAGATCTGCATGGCATTGCCCAGTCTGCCGCTGCCGTTGCTGAATGTAAGGTCTTCCAGGGAGCGACTAGCCGAATCCGTTTGGTCGAAGTTCAGTGTGCCTGCCCCGCCCCCGATGGTAAGTATGGAAACGGGAGATCCTTTTAGTTTACCCGTTCCCGTTACTAGTCCGTTCAGACTTAAAGTATTGGCGCCGATCGAAAATGAGCCATTGGTCAGGATCAGGTTGTTGCTGACTGTTTGGCTCGAAAGCATGGATACACCTGCCGCATTATTGATCTCCAGGTCATAAAAGACAGCACCCAGTATCGTTTGTGCGCCGCCTGTTCCCGTAAATATGAATTTGCCCGTCCCATAATTTTGTGGCGTACTATTATTATCCGTAAAATCAGCATTCGGTATACCACTTCGTGAAATGGTTAGAGTCCCTGCATTAGTAAGCATACCCCCGTCATCTAAAGTGAGATTTCCATTTACAACGATCGTACCACCGGCTTGCACAATGATCTGCGATCCGGCCGGAACGTTTAATGCACTTTGTGCCCGAACGTTAAAGCCGGGCGTTAGCAAAAGGCCTGTTGATAAAAAAAATGAAAGTAATCTCACCCGGTAACCAATTTTGTATAAAAATAGTTACCGGATATCCAGATGCTGAAGTGAATTCGTAAATGGTATTGATGGCTTATTAATCGGTTGGTGGCGTAGTGTCTCAGTTTGTTAGTTCAGGGATCAAAATGCTTTTTGTCATGCTGAGGAACGTAGCATATAAGGCTCTTGTCATGCTGAGGCACGAAGCATCTCACAATAAACATAAAGGTGAAGGAAAACCTGGCTTTATTCCATTTAAGAATGCTTACGTTGAAATGCTTCGTGCCTCAGCATGACAGAAACTTTCCGCTTATTTCCGTTTTCTGACCAAGATATTTGATACTTCCGTTTTTTTGCGCCGCGATACCGGGATCTTTGAATTGTCGCTCAATACCACTTCTCCTTTTTTTAAATAATTTATAATTAAGTTTTTATTGATGATATATGATTTATGGATGCGTAAAAAAATATCCGCAGGTAATAATTCTTCGAAATCTTTTAATGTTTTGGCGCTTAGATGCCACCTGTTATTGGTTAGGATTATCCTGGAATAATTCCCCTCGCCTTCCAAACGTATGATCTCATTTGTTTTAAAAAAGACTATACCCGAATTGGTTGGCACAGTAAGCCTGAATTCTTCTTCTTCCTTTGCCTGGAGGTTATGAACAAGATTGGCCAGTATTTGTTTGGATGAATGGCCTTGCTGTTTTTTTTTGATCACCCGCTGTACCGCTGCTTTTAATTCGTCCGCGTCAATAGGTTTCAACAGGTAGTCAACCGCACTGAACCGGATAGCCTGTATGGCATACTCATCGTGGGCGGTGGTAAAAATAACATCGAATGGGATCTCATCGTAGTGGCTCAGCAGATCGAAGCCGGTAAGGGCGGGCATGATAATGTCGAGGAAAACAAGATCGGGCTTATATTGTTGCAAAAAAACAACTGCCTTTTCGGGCTTTGTTTCAATTGCTATTTCAGTGATCTCGGGCACATGCCTTAGCAGCATGAGCCGGAATACATTGGCTGCACTTAATTCGTCATCAATGATGGCTGCTTTTATCACCTTCTAAAGATAGCAAAAACGGAAGTACTGCTGCCTCATTCCATGGTTTTGCATCAGTTTGCTTTGTGATACTGAGGAACAACGCCTGAACACAAACCCAAACGTTCTTGTCATGCTGAGGAACGAAACGCCTGAACGCAAACCCAAACGTTCTTGTCATGCTGAGGAACGAAGCATCTCAACGCAATCATTCGGTTTCGTTCTCCTTAATGTTTTCGGTGAGATGCTTCGTTCCTCAGCATGACAGAAAGCTTTTCTTTCTGCGCAATTATAATTGAGGAATGGTAATGGTAACGATGGTGCCTTCGGGCTCCCCGGTAGCTGCAACCAAATCTTTAATGGTAATGGTTGTTTGTTTTTGGCCCGGGTCGCTCAATAAGCGAAGTCTTTCTTCCACCAATTGTATCCCGAGGGAGTCATGTTTTAAAGCCGCGTGTTGTGCCGCTTTCAGGTGTTTTGCCTTTTCTCTTCCGATACCATTATCTATTATTTCGCAAACAAGGGTAACATCATCCGGCATCTTAAAATAGATCTGAAGGTATTTATTTCCCTCCTTATGCGCAAGACCGTGGTGCAAGGCATTTTCCACAAATGGCTGCAGCAACATGGAAGGTATCCTGATCACCTGTGCTTCTGTTTCATTTTCTACATGTATGTAGTAATGAAAATCCTTGCCCAACCGTACATTTTCTATTTCAAGGTAGAGCCTTAAAGTTTCGATCTCGTCAGAAAGCAATATGCTGTTTTGATTGGATTGATGCAAAACCTTGCGCAGCAATTTCGAAAATTTTGAAATGTATTTATTGGCATTGTCTACCTCGCCCATCAATGTATATTCCTGGATGGAATTCATGGCATTAAAAATGAAATGAGGGTTCATCTGGGCCTTCAATGCTTTTATTTCCAATTCCGTTATTTGTTGCTTGATCTTTTCCCTCGCTTTAATTTTTTTAATTCGTTGCTGAACAAACCAGTAAACTATACACACGATGGCCAGCAAAACAAGCGACCTGAACCACCAGGTTTTCCAAAAGGGTGGAGTGATGACGATATTCAATATGGCAGCATTCTGCGAACTAAGTCCATCCCTGTTTACACATTTTACCTTGAAAACATATTTCCCGTTTTGTAACTGGTTGTAATGTGCTGCCTGGTCCTTGTCCGAAAGTATCCAATCATGATCTACTCCTTCCAGCTGGTAATAGTATTTGGTTTCATCAGAAAAATTATATTGAAGCGCAGCAAATTCAATGACGATGCTGTTATCCTTATACGAGAGTGTAACCGGCTCGGATGCATCCAGTTCCGAATCAATTTTAATGTCTTTATCAAAAACTTTGAAGCCCGTTATCAATGGATTGGTTGGCGGAGAATCTGTAAGCTTATCGGGGTTGAATGCAATAAAACCACTTTCGGTTGAGATGAGAAATTTTCCGTCCTTCAATTTTAAGGAGGCGTTTACAAAAACATTATCGGTTATGCCATCAGTGATCCCATACCTGGTAACTGAAAAGGTGTGCATATTTAATTTGCAGAAGCCACCGTCACAAGCCGCCAACAGGTTTCTGTTATTATCCAGCAAAATCGTCTCCACCAAATTGCCCGGCAAACCATCTTTAGTCGATATGTTGCGGAACGTTTTTTTCTTTTTATCAAAAATGTTTACGCCCATTGTTGTGGCGAGTAAAAGGGTATCATCATTATACCGGATTATTTTTTTTACCATATTGCTGCTGATGGAAAGCGGTTCATTTTCATCGAATAAATACTGGTCGCTGTATTTGTTTATCCGCCTGTCGAATTGTAGCAAGCCCTGGTCGGCTGTGCCTACCCAAATAATACTATCTCCTTCAAAAGAAACATCCAGGATATTTCGAATCACATCCGGGCCCCCGGGAGGTTTTTCCAAAAAAGTATTAACTTGTTTTGTCTGATGGTTGATCCTCTTTAGTCCCCTGGCCCAGGTACACAACCAAATGTCTCCATTATTATCTTTCTTAATCAAGTTGATATTGGTGAACATTGCAGTATCATTTAATATCGAAAGTTTGTCATTTTTTGGATCTAGTGTCAGGATCGTTCTGGCTTGGTTAGGCGCCCATATATTTCCGTCATCGTTTTGAAATACGCACCAGGCCTGATTCTCCAATGTATTTGTATTCCCTGATTTGCTAAAGAGGTATTTCTTTTTAAATGACAGGTCGCTGCTAAATCGTACGATTCCGCCGGTCGGGTAATAATAACCAACATAGATATCTCCGTCGATGGGGTCTTGCAAAAAGCCATTGGCGGAATAAGCGGGAACATGTTGCTGATCCCCCATATTTGACCGATAGAGTGTGAATTTTATTTTGGAAGGGTTGAAGACATTCAAACCTTTATCATAGCCACTCACCCACATATTGCCATCTTTATCTTTCATCGTGGTAGTACCCCAATCGATCACACCGTGCAAACCCTCAGGATCTTCATCGTTCACTGGTATTTTGGTAAATAAATCTTTTGAAGGGTCATAAAATGCTATTCCTTCATTAAAAATATCTACCATTACTGATCCATCAGAATACCCGGTTAAATTATACGTTTTTACATCGAGCTGGGCTGTATCCCTGATTTTCGGCTCAGGGTTTTCAAAAGGATATTTAGAAACGGTGTTTTTCACAATATCATACCTGAGCAGCAGATCCTTGTTGCGAATGCCGATCCAGAAATTATTTCCCGAAATTAAAAACGTGGTAATATCGGTAGACATTTCAAATATCTGAAGGGCGCGGGGATTGTTGTTTTTTTCATAGGTCTTTTGGGAAGCTATATTATAGCACTTGATGCCTCCTTTCGTTACAAACCAGATATTCCCGTTATTATCGTTGCCAAAACTAATGGGCCAGTTAGTCCTGGATATTCCCGCTATTTCATTATGGTTTTCAAATTGATTGGTAGTATTATTCAACCTAAAATAGCCATCGCTGTTCATTAACCATATATCGCCGTTACTATCTTCTAAGAATTTTAAAACGCCATTGATTGATGGGATGTCTTTGGCCCGGTGCAAACCATAGTTATAAAACTTCCCGCTAACCCTGTTCAACTGGTAAGGGGGGCCTATTGCGGTGCCTATCCAAAAACGGTGTTTTCTATCTTCAAAGATTGTATTTATCCATCCGTTGTGTAGTGCTTCAGGGTCGTGGATATCGGGCAAATAATTAACAAACCGGCAACCGTCATAGCGTTGCAGTCCATCAATGGTGCCGATCCACATATAACCTTTACTATCCTGGTATAAACTGGACACTATATTATTGATAAGTCCGTTTTCGGTAGTGATATGCCTGAAGATAAATTGGTTGGATTGCGAATGGGAAGGGGTATGAAAAAAAATACAGGATAAAAAGATCGCGAGAGCTATGTTGTTGTTTTTATTTATCATCGCCTGTTTATGAAAGAAACCATATTTTACCTGTAAGCTACCGGAAGTTTTGGTGAAACCCTGATCAGTACTTAATTATTTTTTGAATACCGGAAAGCGGATTGGCAGGTGTTTTTTCAATGACCGGACTACGAGTTAATATTTAAACTGTTGTGCTATTAAATTTTTGGTGTCTCACAAAAAATAATTTCTGCTTTTTAATTATTAAAAATTGCCAACATAAAAAGCCAGGTTCACTAAAAAATCTTTCCCCGCTTGTGTTAAAGAATTAAAATTTCCATAAAAGCCAAACATGCCATACCGGCTTTTTTCAAAACAAACGGGCATATAAACGTTGGAAAGGGGAAACCTTGCAATCATCTTAACCCCTGCAACAGGCTGCACCGGCACATACAAGCCTTGTGCATTCATGGCTGATGCATAAATAACAAGCTGGTTATTTGCGGGCAGGGAAATCGTTTTTGGGGATTTATACAATGTACTTAAAGAATCAAGCGCAGTGATTGATGAAGTAGACCCCGTGGCACAACCGCCCCAGTTTACCGTATTTTGTAACTTTTGGCCAAATTGCAAACCTCCAACTCCAATTAAAAGTATTGGTTTGCCCGAGCCATTGATGGCAGCAGTATCGGCACTGCTCCATCCCGGTGTCACTTGTGTTCCATCTGTATTGTTATCAATTACAATTAGTTTATAACTGCTATAATCTGTTGTTGCATCGTTTGGTTTATCAATAAGTGTTACTGTACAATTGTTTGCTTCCAGCAGGGCTTTAAATGCCATGGCATCTGTACTATCTGTTTTGTAGATATAGGCAATTTTATTGATTACTACAACGGGCGGAGTTGTTGTTTCCGATTTCTTGCACGATGGCAAAAAAACAATAGCTATGAAAATAATAGCTGTCATTATGAGTTCTGAAATTTTTTGAACTTTCATTTTTAAGTTTTAAATGTTTGCCTGATTATTTTATTTTCAATTTTAGTTCTTCTATGCCTGTTTGGTAAATGAATAATCCTGTTGCCGGACTCCCAATGACTATGACCCGCATTAATTAAGCAGAACAATATTAATATGGGTTGAAAGAATACCTTCCTGGGTTGAGTGTGCGGTTATAATTGTTTATTTAGTGGTAAACTTCTGGTGCTGGATCGTTCTCAAACCATTGATCTTTTAGTAAGAACATTCATTTCTGCGCAATAGTACTCAAATGGTAATTTAACAATTGTTGTAGCATTAATTTGTTAACGCTCCTGGGGAAGATCAGTGCATTTTATCGATGCCGCCGGGCTGTTGTATTATTTTTATCTGCATAACAGTAGAAATGCTGATGGCCCTTTGTTTTGCCAGTTCTGCCTTTTCACCGATAAACAATTCATCAACCGTTGACGTGAATAAACGTGTCCATTGCCGAAAATGTTCAGCAGTCAATGGAATAAGCTGGTTGAGGCGCTGATGCATCTCCATTGGGTTACCTATATACCCACCTGTATAAAACAATGTATTCTCCCAAAAATCATACATTACCGGTAAATGTCGCTCCCAGTGCACTTTCACAATATCAGTAAAAATAAACCCGATCAAAGGGTCTGCTTTAACCTTGTCATAGAAACAATTCACTAATAATTTTATGTCTTCCTTGTTTTCTATATCCTTTTTCATAGTACTGCATTTATATTGCCAATGCCTGTTCAATTTCCAACAAGAGTTTTTCACTGCATAACTCCTGAACCATTGGAAAAAATTCCCTTTCCTCTTTCCGGATATGCCGTTCCAGGGCACAACCCAATTTATCCAGGTGCGTTACCAGGTCATTGCCGGTGCTGATAGAAGTAAATAATATTCCAAGTTCTTTATGTTCCGAAATTATTTCACCGGCCATTTTATCAAGCCGATCATCGATCCCTTTTATTTTTTTTATGATAACTTCCTCTTCCTTATGAAAATGATCCATCAATTCATTCCTGTAAAAAAGTAACGCATAATCAGCCCTGGCATTAATAGCTACAGGTAATCCCTTATATGCTGGCGCTCCTTTTTTTAATAATTGTGCCAGTATCAGTGCGCTATGATGCTCACGGGATAGAGCTGTCAAAGATGGATGTCTTTTCATATTTAAAGGTCTTTGCGGTTGAATTTACGTAAGGAGAGCCATGCCGGTATCAGCACCCATAAGAACATCACAGCAAATGAAAATATCACGCCAGTATAGGTTCCAAAAAAATCTTTGAATATAGCACCCGTATACCCCATCATCGCTGACAGGTCCATCTTCAACAGGATCAGTATCCTGCCTAGGTCAACCGGGTTCAATGCAGTTATCCCGATCATAGGTTTTTCCAACGGGTAATCCGCAAACTGGAACAGCAGGAACAAAACCAGTCCGTCAAAAAGTAGTGAGAAATACAGCCAAAGCAAAATAGCAGCACCGATGCCTTTGGCCTTATCCCTTGTTCTTACGGCCGCCAGCATGGCAATGGCGACAAAGATGATACTGAGTAAAATACCCATTGCTATCATCATTAAACCAACTGTATTTCCCTGGTATAACAAAAGAGGAATTCCTGCTCCAACCAAAAAAGCCAAGGATAGAGAAGCGGACAGTCCTATAAATAAACTCAGCCAAATCGTTTTTCTTTTTAGCGGCTGGCTCACCAGCAATTCAATAAACTCGGCACTATTGTACACATAAATAGTGGAGAAGATAATGCTTACCAGGGGCACTATGATGAGGATGATATTTAATAAACTCAGTAGTCCTTTGCTGGTATTATCTTCCAGGCTGAACATGCTGAAAGAAGTGATGAATAAAAACAGGGTATAGAGTAATACGATCCTGTTGCGCAGAATATCGGTCATTACATATTTAATGATTTTTTTCATTTTTACCTTTTATTCATGAACTTCGCTATGGCTTTATTCAGTTTTTCCTCGCCTGTATCCGCACGCAATTCCTCAATATCTTTATGAAATCGAACCTGCCCCTCTTGCATGTAGATCACTTGTGTTACCAGGTCATCGAGCTCGCTTAAAATATGAGAGGTAATTAAAATGAGTTTCCCCTTTTTCTTTTCCATGATGATCTTTTCTTTCAGTATTTCAGAAGCAACCGGATCAAGTCCTGCCGTGGGTTCATCCAGGATCAATACAGCAGGGCTGAATAAAAAAGCAAGAGAGGCGCTTATTTTTTGTCTTGTTCCGCCCGAAAGTGTCCGCATCCGTTTATCCATCACTGACTTCAATTCAAAGGCATTTACCAGGTCTTCATCAAGTATAACTTTATCGCCGCGGATATCTTTCATCATATCCAATACATGCCCGATAGTCATATTATCAGGATATCGTCCCGTCTGTGGCATATAGCCGATCTGTTCACGATATTGCCAGTGATGAAGAATATTGTTTCCATTGAACGTAATGAATCCGCTGTCCTGAACCACCATACCCAGGATAGTTTTGATGAGCGTGGTTTTACCACTGGCATTGGGCCCTATCAATGCAATGCATTGTCCTTTATTGCAGGTAACCGAAATGTTATCGAGCGCTTTCAGCTTTCCAAATTTTTTAGATACATTACTTGCAATGATCATAATACTTTTTTTAAAACACTTGTTTCATCATGGGGTGTTCATCTACCAGGCTCTCCGGCGTAATGCTGGGTAATATTTTTTCGGTTTTATCCATCAGGGACGTGATGAAACTCCGGAACAATATCATCGCCGGCGGGTTCTTCTCCACGATCATTGAATACAAACTAACGGGCCGGTATGGTATATCACCGATCTTATCTTTGTTAAGATCGTATCCTTCATATTTATCCCAGTAATTATTATTAAAGGTATTTAGCACCAGTGAGCCATTGGTACCCACATCAAAGCTGTTGCCGATAAAATTATTTTTTGTTACAGTAATATCCATACAACTTGCCTGTATTTGCATGGCCCAACCGTTGTTTTCAAACGCGTTCCTTTCCATTTGTATCCTACTGGCCCCTTCCATATGAATGCCAATTGTATTTTTTTTAAAATGATTACCCTCAATATAACTGTCTGAAATTTCTTTCAGCAATAATCCATAGGCACCGTCACCCCAGTTCTCTTCAAAATAATTATTGAACATTTTTATTCCGTGCGAATACATCACAGATACGCCTGCGCCATTATTCCGGAAAATATTAGTGACATAACTATTATTCTGTGAAAACATAAAATGCAATCCATAGCGCAGGTTTTTAAACGATGTATTGCGCCAGATAATAGAATTGGTGACAAACTCAAAGTAGATCCCGTCGCGGTGGCCAGTGATGGTATTGCCAATGATACGCATACTATCGCTCTTCCAGCAATGAATGCCATTCCCGCTCTGCTGCTCTTCGGGGCTATGCGCTGTGAGTTGATTATTCTGAATTGTACAATGGGTACCTTGCTGTGTATAAATTCCAAAAAAAGTATCTTCCAGGATATTATTTTCGATGACCACATCCCTGCGGTTATAAATTTTAATGCCTGCAATATCTTCTAAACTTGAAACACCTGAATGGATGATCTCAAAACCATCTACTATCACCCCGTTCGCTTTCACAGATATTACTTCATATTTTTTTTCACCATCCAGTACCGGGTAGCCCATCCCTTTCAACACAATTGTTTTATTTACCTGTAAATTCTTTTCATGATATAGCCCTGCATCAACCAAAATTGTATCACCATTAGCTGCAGCCTGTATTGCGGCAGTAATTGTTTTATATAATTGATGGTCGCCAACATGCAACATCTTTGCATTGGTAGTGATGCTGCAACCTGCCATGAATAATATGAACAGGTTTTTTTTCATTGATTAAGTTCCTTCCACGTAACAATAGAACCCTGGTATTGTGCTGCCATTTTTTTCATACTGTCTTCATTGCTAAATACAGCCATATTCCCATTCATAGGTCCTTTAAAAAAATCACTTTGCAGCAGGAATGCGCCATCTGCTTTTACCAGGGTATGCTTTCCAATAAAATCAGTAAAGTACACCGTAGCGATCTCTTTTTTTTCCAGGATTTTTGATTGAATGAATGACAGGAGGCAGTGGCCGTCATCAAATTTGTATATTTTACCTTTCTGTGTAATGAGCTCAGCACCAAAACGGTTGTCACTTATGGTCATCTTACAATAGGAGCAATTATCTCTTCCGATCTTTAATGCTTCGGGACCCGTGGTACAGCTGTTTAAAACCACAAAGCAAATCATTGTAGCGACCGTCTTTACGTCCAAGCCGCTTCGCTTTAGTTTTCGCCATGGTCGACATTCAAAAATCACCAAAATCAAAAGTATCCCGCCTACGCCAATAAAGATCCAGCCCCCCAAGTCAGGCACAGAATAAGCCCCGAAATTGAGCAACTGTTTATACCCTATCAACGGTGGCTGGTAGGCCATTCCGGGAACAATGATCGCAGCATCGGGATTTAGATGATGCCCGTAATTATATTCCCATCTCCAGAAATCGATCATGGCGATGACCCCAAAGCTCACGAAAAGTATGAATAAAAGGTACAGCCATTTTCTTTTGTTCAGCAATGCAGCTAAAATAAATGCTGCAATAAAAAAAATGATGATAAAAGGCAACAACGTAAATTCAAGAAAGTCTTCGGTATGCAGGGTCTTCATTCCGATGTAATGGTTCAGCCCGTTTACGATATCTACATTGCCACCCAGCTTATTTGTAAAGATCAGCAGCTTCAGTCCCTCGGGATATTGGGGAGCATTCAATTCTATTCTCCACATTGGTACTTTAAGTACAGCAATCAATACAAGACCACATATAAATAAAAGTACCCTTGTTATTATCTTGATCTTATTTCTATTCATTTGCTGTCATTAAGAAAGCCGTGGCTTTAATCTACTCGGGATACTGCAATGAATTCGCACGCTTCGATCCAGTATCAAGTATCCAGGATCATTTACTTCCGGTACTATCCGATTTAGGGATGTTAGTCCCGGTACTATAGCTTATTGGAACACTACTGCCGGCTACTGATACCCGTACATAGCCCTGCATTTCCTGGTGCAATGCACTACAGAAATCTGTGCAATAAAATGGAAATATTCCTACCCTGTCGGGTACCCATTTCAAAGTAGCCGTTTCACCAGGCATCACCAATAGCTCAGCATTTCCTGCTCCTTTTATTGCAAAGCCATGTGGCACGTCCCAATCCTGTTCAATATTGGTTGCATGGAAATATACTTCATCCCCCATTTTAATTCCTTCAATATTGTCGGGTGTTATATGCGAGCGGATAAGTGTAAGGTAAACATGTACTTTGTTTCCTTCCCTTACCACCTTCGTAGCTCCCTCTCCTTTTGATACATAGGGATTGCTATTCTCTTCTATCTTAAAGAACTTAACCGATTTATCCCGGATAACACTCGCCAATACAGCTTGTGCATAGTGAGGTTCACCAATTGTGGGGAAGTCTAATAATAGTTTCATCTTATCGCCACTGATGTCGAACAACTGTGCAGCCTGCGCCAGTTCAGGACCTGTTGGCAGGTAGCGGTCCTTTGTGATCTTATTATACACGATCACATATTTACCATTCGGTTTTTTTGTGTCACCACCAGGAATACAAAGATGACCGGGTGAATAATAAGTTGGTTGACGATCAATTATAGTCAGATCCTTAATGTTCCATTTAACAATTTCGGATGATACAAACATGGTAGTGATAGCATTACCTCTTCCATCAAACTCGGTGTGCAACGGGCCCAGGCCTGGTTTTTTAACTTCACCATATAAAGCAGATTCATATTTAATTACCGGGATGCCATCATAGTCCCCGATATAATCTTTTGCTGCGATCGCTTTTTGTATTTTATCAAAACTAAACACAGGTATCAATGCTGCAAGCTTGCCACTGCCAACAATGTATTCGCCGGTTGGGTCAACATCGCAACCATGCGGTGATTTAGGGCATGGGATAAAATAACAAATGTCTTTTAGTTCTTTTGTATCCAATACAGTGACCTCTGTTCTGATTTCAGATGTAGCAGTATGTGTCTTTTCATTATATACATTGTGCGCATACTTAACAGCCTGCTTTCTGCCTTTGCCGGCTTTAAAATATTCTTCTGCCTTCTTCCAGTTAACGGCCATGATAAAATCCTTATCACGCTTAGACGCATTTACTTCCAGTAAAGTATTTGCCTTTTCTGTATTATAGCAGCTAAAGAAAAACCACCCGCTTGATGGGCCTTTCCCCGAATGGCTCAGGTCAAAGTCTACTGCAGGGCATTGCAATTGAAACGCGATATCCATATTACCGCTCGTTTTATCAACACTGATAAAACTGATGGTTCCCTTAAAGTTTTCCTTATAGGTATTGATGGGAACATCACCATTCTGATCATCCGGGGGCACACTAAATCTTGTACCAGCCACCACATACTCTGTGTTTTCGGTAATGAATGGAGAACTGTGATTGCCGGCACTGTTGGGTAGTTCAATAATTTCGTCTGTATGGAAAGTTGCGAGGTTGACCCGTGCAACACGGGGGGTATTATTGGCATTGGCAAATATCCAACGGCCGTCAATTTCACCGTTGGTTTGGGACAGGTCCAGATGGTGCTGGTCATCCCAGGGAATAAAACCATGCGATGTATTCAACATTGGTTTTGTTTCTTCTGAATAACCCCAACCATTTTCAGGATTAACAGAAAAGATGGGAACAACTCTCAGCAGTCTTCCACTCGGTAACCCATACACGCTCATCTGGCCACTGAACCCTCCCGATACAAAATTGTAGAATTCATCGTATTGACCCGGGGCAATATATACTTTTGCTGCTGCATCAGAACTAACGGTATCTCCCGCGTTTTTCGGTTTACAGGCATCCAGGCTCAGTAACAATATTATAGCTATCAGGCCAACGGCATTGTTCTTTATTTTCTTCATCTTGATAAGATTAAAATTGAAGCATTATTCTCAATATGGTTACTTCGCCCCGTCATTTTTGCGCTGGAACTCATAGAGTGCCCTTGCGTCATCATCCGACAGGTTCTGATTGGGCATACGCACAAGGCATAATTCCAACATTGCCTGCGCCTTGGGATCCTTGGTGATCATTTCGTCTGTATTGGTAATGAAATTCATGATCCATTCGGGGGTATGCCTTGATGTAACTCCTTTCCAACCCGGCCCTACCAATTTTTCTTCTGTAAGTTTGTGGCATCCCTGGCATTTAACACTGTAAACTTTAAATCCATTGTCTGCCATCGAAGCATCCACAGTAGCTCCCACATCTACTTTTGTAAACTTACCTTCGCCGCGGTGGGGATCATAAGAAGGGTTTACATTACCCGTTTTCCCTGGTTCACTACCCGGAACCAATGTGCCCGAATTGGTGTTGCCAGTACCGCAGGAAAGAACAAAAACAACAATAAATCCGAAAAATCCAATGACAATTAATTTTTTCATGATGCAAAAATTTTAATTTTTAAATTGACGAAAATAAAATTACCGCGGCTGTAATTTTTATATTATGCGTTGAATCATAAAATCGAAAACTTGTCTAAATAGATTTTTTTTAATCCAATACGGAAAATTTAACTTAAATTACATATACTGCAATACTGAGATATGAGCAGAATCATACCGGTTAATGTCCGATATCATCCCACTCAAAAATTCTTACTAATAGTTTTGGTCATTCTATTATCATCTAAACTCATTACCAAATGTTAGTTGAAATTGATCTGCTACTTGCCTGGGGTGCTACTTTTAAAAAAGTGCCAAAGGGAAATATTATTTTCAGTGAAGGAACAACCTGTTGTTTTTATTACCAATTGGTAAGCGGAAGGGTAAGATGGCTGAATATTAATGATGAGGGGAAAGAATTCATTCAAACTATTATTGATCCCGGAGAATGTTTTGGGGAATTGCCTTTATTCGATGATGAGCCATATGCCGCTGATGCTATTGCAGACGAGGATAGTGTAGTGATCCGCTTGCACAAACCTGTTTTTAACCAACTTATTCATGAGAACCAGGACATTCATTTTAAATTCAGCAGGCTGCTGGCACAAAGGGTGCGGTTTAAATTCATGCTATTAAAATCCCTTGCCTGCCATAATCCTGAAATCATGATCAGCGCTTTGCTCCATTATCTTAAAAAAGAACATAAAAATTTCTGCACTGAATGCAATCAACTTCAGTTAACGCGGCAGCAAATAGCAGACATGACAGGCCTGCGGGTAGAAACAGTGATCCGGTCAATGCGTCATATGCATGAAAAAGGCGAACTGCTGATCAATAAAGGAAAAGTGTATTGCTGAGTTATGATTGCAATCATACAGGCTGCAAAAAGTTACTTTTATTTTTGCCAGTAAATAAAAGGCATGCGCTCTCCTTTACGCAATTGGTTACATATTTCATTTTTAAACCTTCTGATCGTTGCCGGTATAGGAATAATACTTCGCTATAAAATTGCTTTTTCGCTTCCTTTTATTGATCAGAGGCATGTACTGGATGGTCATTCACATTTTGCTTTTGCAGGATGGGTCACACAAGTACTGATGGTATTGCTGGTACAGTATCTGAGTCAATACAAAGGAGAAGCCATTTTTAAAAAATACCGCCGGCTCTTATATGGCAACCTTATCACGGCATATGGCATGTTATTCTTTTTCTCACTTCAGGGTTATGGCCTGGGGTCGATAGGTTTTTCTACATTATCAATCATAAATTCTTATTTTTTTGCAATAAGGTATTGGAAGGACCTGAACAGCTTAACACATAAAACTATAAGTTCTTATTGGTATAAAGCATCTTTGATATTCTATGTGATGTCATCATTAGGCGCTTTCGCGCTGGCGTATATGATGGCTAATCATATAATACATCAAAACTGGTACCTCGCAGCAGTTTACTTTTTCCTGCACTTTCAATACAACGGATGGTTCTTTTTTGCCGGAATGGGTTTATTCGTTTCAAGGTTTGAAAAAATAGTTCCACCTGTCAATCAGTTGAAAATTATTTTCTGGCTATTCTCCCTCGCGGGCGTACCTGCTTATTTTTTATCAGTTTTATGGATGCCGATACCGAAATTTATTTATTGGCTCGTAATTGGCTCAGCCATTGCCCAGGTTTGGGGATGGGCCATGTTTGTAAAAATATTCTTTAGAAATAAAGCAGCCTTAAAAACAAGTTTACCAAAAAAAGGCAGGCAGCTGCTCCTGCTTTCTGCAATAGCGCTCACCATAAAACTTTTACTGCAACTGGGTTCCACACATCCTGCGCTGAGCCAGCTGGCTTTTGGTTTCAGGCCTATTGTTATAGGGTACCTGCATCTTGTCTTATTGGGTGTAATTACCATTTTTATTCTGGGTTATATCATTTCAATGAATTTTTTGACTGCCGGCAAATATTTTATAAGAGGTATCTGGATATTTATATCAGGCATAATCATCAATGAAATGCTGTTAATGCTCCAGGGTATTACCGGGCTAAGTTATATTACGATCCCTTTCATGAATGAACTACTCCTTTCTGCAGCCATCTTAATGTTCAGCGGGATCATTGTATTCAACATGGACTGCCGGGATCGGGGATTCCTTAAATAACGCTTTATCAGAATTAACGATTCCTTTTTTCAAAGATGCGTTGAATCATAAACAACACAGATCGGTTGCCTGATCTTTGATAAAAATTAAATTCATGAAAAATTTAGAACAACAAAGCCTTTCCCACATTGCATTGGAACATTTTGAAGTAATTCCTGTATTGGAAAAATACAGCCTCGATTTCTGCTGCCGTGGTAATAAATCATTATCAGAAGCCTGTGCTGAAAAAAATATCAGTCTCAGTACAGTAATAGCGGAAATGCAAGAGGCGACCTTCGCAACGAGGCCAATAATACCATTTACTGAAATGAATGCAGAGCAGCTGATCTCCTACATTCTCCTTCATCATCACTTTTATGTCAGGAATACCCTACCTGTGATCATTGATCTTCTTGACAAATTGGTTACAAAGCACGGTGACCGATATCCGAAGATGATAAAAGTTTATCAGTTATTCATCGCAGTTAAAGAGGAATTGGAGCCTCACATGGAAAAAGAAGAGAAGATACTTTTCCCGAGGATCAAAGAAATAGCTGCATTGTCATTACAACATAAAAAGATCGATCATGCACCAGCGTATATCAATGCTCCTGTTGCGGTTATGGAAATGGAACATGATAACGCAGGGCAATTAATGTTTGAGATAAGGCATATCACAGGTAATTATATCGCGCCGGATGATGCCTGCACTACACATAGGGTTTGCCTGGAAGCACTAAAGGCTTTTGAAACAGATCTTCATCAACATGTACACCTGGAAAATAATATCCTGTTCCCGATAGCCGCAGCTATTATGAATAAGAATGTACAAGAGCAATATTTAATTTGAATATGATGTTGATATTTTAACTAAAGTTCCACCAATATTAGCTTTAGATTTCCTGAAGTAATGTGTCAATTTGAGTATTCCTAATATAAGCTCCAAACCAGAAATGACTTTATAAACACCAGGCCCAGGATATTAAAGTGATATTCGGTTCGTATGGTTATTTTTTAAAAATTAAATTATTTAAATATGCAGTAGTAACAGGATTATCGGCCACTTCAGGCATTCCCTGGTAATACAATAATTTTTCTGCGATATTTTTCATGGCATTAATAGCGGTTTTCAAAAATCCGGGGCCGAGGCTTATTCTCGCTAGTCCTATATTTTTTAATGTTTCAAAATCCGGAATACCTGGAAGCAATAAAATGTTAATGGGCAATTTAACCGCGTTAATGACAGTCTCTATATCTTCTTTTCTCTTTAGAAGAATGGGATAAAAACCATCGGCTCCGGCATCTTTGTAAGCTTTTCCTCTTCGTATTATTTCTGCTAGTTTCTCTTTAGCGGTTAACTGATCTGCTTTAAGCAACACATCTGTTCTGGCATTGATAAAAAGCGGCAATCTCATTTCAGCAGCAGCTTGTCTGATAATCCTTATCTTTTCACATTGATCTTCTATAGAAATTAAATTTTTACCAGCATGATGGCTATCTTCAAAATTAATTCCTACTATCCCTGCATCAACAAGCTGCTTAATGTTATCTTCAAGTATACTATTATTTTCGGCGTAACCATTTTCAATATCGGCAGTAACAGGGAGTGCTACACTTTGTACTATTTTTTGTAAGATCAGCAACAGATCTTTAAATGGAATATTTTCTCCATCCGGATAACCATTGCTAAAAGCAATAGATGCACTTGCTGTAGCAATGGCCGGATAGCCTAATCTTCCCAGCATAATTGCTCCCAGCGGATCCCAGATATTAGGAAGAACTATTAGATCACCATAAATATGAAGTTGTTTTAATAAATGCCCTTTTCCAAGTTGAAGGCTTTTCTGTGTTGTCATTTTTTTATCTTTTTTTAATCAATTGATTTTCAATAATTTTATTTCTTCAATACTGCATATTTAGTAATCAATGTTCCCTGTTCATTTACTTTTTCAAAGCAGATCAAACGTAAATTAATATCCAGTTGTATATCTGTTACTAAATTACCTCCTATTCCAAATATCTTAGGTTCAAACGTCAACCATAATTCATCTATCAACTGATCTATTAAAAATGAAGTGGCAACATGCGGCCCACCAACTACCAGCATTTGTTTATGCCCCTTGCTTTTAAAGCGGGCAGTTAACTCAACAGGCGATTCGTTTGTAAATTCAATCTTTCCGGAAATTCCCAAACTTTCATATTTATCCGGATGCCCTGTCATAATAATAAGCTGATGATTTGAAGGAGGGAATGAATCAGCATTAAATGTGCCGCTTCCCATAACAATAAGCTGCGATTCATCCCATATACTTTTATAATAATTCTGATCCTGGGGAGATGACCACAACTTAACATGAGGGTCGCCCCATTTTGTTACCTTTCCATCAAGCGTTGAAACAAATATGAGTATAGTTCTCATTTTACGTTTTTAAATTGACTTTTCATTTTTTTGAAAGTGCACTGGTTTTATGTACAGCAACATGTTCTGTTTTATCGCTCTTGATTTCAAATTGCGGATCTTCTTTGCTGGCATGATGAGTATAGCCTTTGTAATTAAAATTTATTGTGTGTATTTTAATTATCGTGCCACACACATGTCCAGCTTCTGAGTTCCAGGTTACATGATCACCGGTCTTAAATTTTTGTTTCATGGTTGTAATTTTTACCTGTTTTTAAATGCACTAATTAATCTGACTTACCCTTGCAGTTTTGCTGCACTTACAGCTAGCCTTATTCTTTTTTGCAATTCAGGAACAACTTCTTCCATAAACCAGGGGTTTATTTTTACCCAGTTTTGGTTTCGGGGAGAAGGATGTGGTAATGGAAAATATTCGGGAAGATATTCTTTATATCCTTTTACGGTTTCTGTTAAGTTGCCTTTGAATGCTTTATCTAAATAATAACGTTGTGCATACTGCCCGATCAATAATATGAGTGGTTTTATTTTTACACTTTCCAAAAATTGTGGATGCCATAACGGAGCACATTCTTTACTGGGAGCAAGGTCTCCTGAGATCCCTTTTCCGGGATAGCAAAAGCCCATTGGCATGATCGAAAAAAAAGAGGGTTCATAAAATGTTGCCTCATCTACATCCATCCATTCCCTTAATTTTCTTCCGCTTGCGTCATTCCAGGGAATTCCTGTTTCATGAACAAGCCGGCCGGGCGCCTGACCAATAATAATTATTTTAGAAGAGGAGCTTAATTGTATAACCGGCCTTGGCCCCAATGGTAAATAAGCTTTGCAAACTTCACATTGTAATATTTTATTTAAAAGCGTATCCATTGTAACCCTCAATAAATAATTATTAAGCCATTCAAAATTAGTATTTGTAGTAACAATATATTTCCCATATCTTAAATAAAAATCCCTATCAGGCTGTATCTTCTTTTAATGCTATTTCATAACTCAATTTTCCATTTACAATTCTTGCAGGAGCTGTGTAAGGATGTTCTTCTTCTTTTCCAACGCCCATAATGTGCATTACTTTCCAGCCATGAAATTTCAAATAATCAGAAACCATGGAACGGTGACAACGCCACCACAGTGCTTCGGAACACATATATGCGACCCGTTGTTTCAATGCAGGTTTTTCTAATGCTTTTATTCCTGCTTTAAAAGTATCTGTTTCCATATAATCCGCATAGCCTCTGAATGCAGCATGCCGCCATCCTGTGTTTTTTGAATTGACTAATACTTTTCTTCTTCCTCCAAGATATTTTAAATGTATATATTGAATTTTATTTTCGGGTAAAGAAATTTCCAATGTTTCTTTATTATACTGTGGAAATTTACGCGAACCGGGATAGCTCCTGATATCAGCAACCAATTCAATCCGGAATGAATGTAACATGGCAACAAACGTTTCAAAAGATCGGGTAGAGTGGCCAATGGTCCAGATAGTTTTACTTTCTTCTTTCATATTTTTTTCGCCTGTAGTTTAACGTTTATTCTGCCGTAACTATGTATTTGCCAGTAAGTCAAAATATTCATCATCTTCATTTTTGCCACCCTGACCTTTGCCCAGCCCTTTATATGTTTCCAGAAATTCAATGGAGGTGATCCATTTTACCATTTTATAACCCAACTGATTCTCTACCCGAAGTCTTAGTGGAGCTCCATGTACGAGCGGCAGTATTTCATAATTCATTTCCCATGCCAGTATAGATTGAGGTTTCAGGCAATTATCAAGGGTATTGGTATCATAATAAAATCCACCATAAAGTCCCTCACCAAAAGAATAAAAAACTACAGTTGTTGCATTAGCGTGGGGTTTAACCAATTCAATAATCTTGCTGATTGGTACCCCTCCCCATTCTGCGATACCTGACCAACCCTGGATACAATGATGCATGGTAATATTTTGTTGCATCCCTAAATTTTTAAGTTCTTCCAATGATAATTCTACGGGGTTATCTACCAATCCTCCTATTTTTAATTTATACGCTTTAAAATTATTTTCCGCGAGTTTCCGCCATTCTTCCGATGAAGGAACTTTTCCGTTGGACCAGAAGTATGGAGAAATATCTTTTCTCTGGTAATAAGTTTTTGGTTTAAAACGATTCAACGTAATACGCCATAAATTTCCATTAATAGCGGCATCAAGATGTTGGAGCAAACGTGGCTTACGCCAGGAAAGCCAATGTGCAAGGAAGCAAAAGGCTGCAGTTATAAGTACAAACCCTATACCAATATAAAGACCTGATAAATTACCTGAATCATCTGTTCCCAAAACAATATGATTCAAATTTCTAACCAATCCTGTAGCAGCCACCATTGCTACATGTATAAATATAAAGATCACATAGGCTATCATTATTAAAAAATGTATGGAACGGGCCGCTTGACGATTGCCAAATAATTTCGGATACCAATGAAACCGGTTTTCAATGGCGGGAGACATGGCCATCCCCGTAAACATAGCAAGTGGTGCCAGGATAAACACCACACTGAAATAAGAAAGTTGTTGCAACGCATTAAAATGATAAAATCCATTAGGTTCCACCGGCAAATTAAATGTTGCATAATGAACAAAAACATTCCAGGAATCAGGAATTATTTTCCAGGATACGGGGACAAGACGTTGCCATTGATGGGTATAAAATAACAGCACAATAAAAACAATTCCATTCAGTACAAAAAAAGGAACAGTGAGGAAATGCCATGCCCTTGCTATACCTATTGTATGCCGGTAACCAGGCAAACCTAATACCGGGCTGATATAACGGGCATCTTCTTTGGCGGTCCATGATTTATCTTTTGGCTTTTTAAGTGGAGTAAAGCGTATCCAATCCGTACCTGGTGTGCAGCCATTATTCCAGTAAAGACGCGGATGATCCACTAAAATAGAAAGGCCGCTTCGTATGATCAGGACAAGGAAAAAAAAGTTGACCCAATGGCTAAGATTTAACCACATCGGAAACCCTACAGGATCAGCTGATGTTGTAGCAGGAATAGCAAAAGCAGGGTCAGCCGGCAATCCTGTTAGCAGGTATTGTAACCATGCTGCGCCGATTGGCGTTAATATGATGATGGCAAAAATTAACCGCATATAAGGTTTAATGGAAATAAACAAACGCCTGTCTGCGGGATAGTGTATTATCTTTTCTTCTTTGGTAAAATGAGTAAACACTGATAAGGTAATATTCTTAAAGTGAGTAAATTTTATCTGTTCGCGCTTCTGGCAGAATAATTTAAGATGTTTTTAAGCCTGGCAGTATATTCAATTCATTTTTTTTATTTCAACTTTACATAATGATTTGACCCTTGTGTTCTAGTCCATCATCTGTGAGCGTAACAATACTATCTTCCTGCCTTATTCCATCAACTATCATAACCATTTCATTCTTTTTATTTTTTGGTGTAATAACAATATGATAAATCGCCTCCTCATATCTATAAGCCATTCTAAATAATTCCATTCTTTAGGAAGATAAGGAATAAATTTTAGTTTGTTTGCCTCCTGTTGGGAGCCAGAGGAATTCAATAATAAGACGATACAGCCAGCCCTCACATCCGGTATCAATTTCATACCCGCTACTCTTTTATATCTAAAGCAATATTGACAATATCCTGAGCCTCTTCAATTATTTGTTTCAAGTGATCTTTCCCCAAAAAACTTTCTGCATAGATTTTATAAATATTTTCAGTTCCTGAAGGACGGGCCGCAAACCATCCATTTTCTGTTATCACCTTCACACCATCGATTGGGGTATTGTTTGCCGGAGCTGTAGTAAGGATGTTTTTAATTTTCTCCCCGGCAAGGTCCTTTTGCTTTATTTGGGTAGCAGAATTTTTTTTTAGTTTCTCCTTTTGCTCCGGGGTAGCTTTCGCTTCAATGCGATCATAAAATGGTTCTCCGAATTCCTTTATAAGTTCACTATAAATTATACCCGGATCACGACCCAATTTTGCACTAATCTCTGCCGAAAGCAAAGCCGGTATAAATCCATCCTTATCCGTTGTCCAAACATTTCCATTTAACCTTGAAAAAGATGCTCCCGCGCTTTCCTCACCTCCAAAACATAGTGATGAATCGAATAATCCCTCAACGAACCACTTAAAACCAACCGGCACTTCATAAAGCTGTCGATTTAATTTTGCGGTAACGCGATCAATTAGCTGGCTGCTAACGACTGTCTTACCAACGGCTGCCGTTTCTTTCCAGGCCGGGCGATGTTGAAGAAGATAGAAAATTGCCACAGATAAATAATGATTTGGGTTTAGCAGCCCTGCACTTTTAGTAACGATTCCATGCCGGTCATGATCTGTATCGCATGCAAAAGAAATATCAAACTGATCTTTCATTCCGATCATTCGTTGCATGGCGTAAGCAGAAGAAGGGTCCATGCGGATCTGGCCATCCCAATCCAATGTCATGAAACTAAAAGTTGGATCAACTAATTTATTTACGACTGTTAGGTCTAAACCATAAAGGTTGGCAATAGGTTCCCAATAATGAACTCCAGCACCACCAAGCGGATCAACACCCATCCTGATCTTTGAATTACGGATGACATCCATGTCAATAATATTGCCAAGATCATTAATGTAAGTATTCAAATAATCGTGACGATGGGTGGTAGCTACATGAAGTGCTCTCTCAAACGAGATCCTTTTCACTTGCTGCAGATTGCTTGCAAGTAATTCGTTTGCTTTTGATTCGATCCAATTTGTAACATCAGTTCCAGCGGGTCCGCCATTTGGAGGGTTATACTTAAATCCGCCATCGGCTGGCGGATTATGAGAAGGGGTAATTACAATACCATCAGCGAATCCGGATCTTCGCCCGTCATTATATTTTAATATAGCATGAGAAATAACAGGAGTGGGGGTATATTCATCTCCTTCCGCTATCATCACTTCCACAGCATTGGCTGCCAGTACTTCCATCGTAGTGGCAAAAGCCGGCGCCGAAAGAGCGTGGGTATCAAAGCCAAGGTACAAGGGCCCATCAATTTTTTGTATTTTCCGGTAGAAGCAAATCGCTTGCGTTATCGCCAGAATATGTCCTTCATTAAATGAATTGCTGAATGCCGAACCCCGATGACCAGAAGTGCCGAAAAAAACACGTTGAGCCGCTATCGAATAATCGGGTATTCCTGTATAATAGGCAGAAACAAGCCCTGGAACATCTACCAGCATTTTTTGTTCTGCAGGCTTTCCTGCAAGCGCATTCACAATCATCTTTGTTAGCTTTTTTTATAATTTCAAACTCTGTTCTATTTAGGAAGTAGTTGTGAGCTGCTTGTATTATTGTGTCCGTGATAGCATTCCTAAACTAGGCCACATTTATTTGCTCATTTAAGTACACATCCTGTATTGAATGTAAAAGTTCTATACCCTCATCAAATGGTCTTTGAAAGGATTTTCTTCCAGCAATCATACCCATGCCACCAGCACGTTTATTAATTACGGCTGTGCGCACCGCCTCTCTTAAATCCTTTTCTCCTGCAGATGCACCCCCCGAATTAATAAGCCCTGCACGTCCCATAAAACAATTGATCACCTGGTACCGGCACAGATCAATTGGATTAGAAGTAGTAAGTTCTGTATACATGCGCTCATCATATTTCCCATAGCTGATGCCATCCACATTCAGCGCTTTATATCCGCCATTATTTTCAGGAAGTTTTTGTTTTATGATATCTGCCTGGATAGTTACGCCAAGATAATTTGCCTGCCCGGTAAGGTCTGCTGATACAGCGTAATCTATTTTGTCTTTTTTAAAACTGCTGTTACGGAGGTAGCACCATAAAACAGTTGCCATGCCCAAACGATGCGCTTCTTCGAATGCCTGGGAAACCGTGGTAATTTGTCTGCCAGATTCCGGTGATCCGAAATAAATAGTGGCCCCTACTGCAACCGCACCAAGGTTCCACGCATCTTTCACAGAACCAAACATTATCTGATCGAATTTATTCGGATAAGTAAGTAATTCATTGTGGTTGACCTTGGCAATAAAAGGAATTTTGTGGGCATATTTTCTGGCAACAATTGCCAGGCCACCCATGGTGGTGGCTACTGCATTGCATCCACCTTCAATCGCCAGCTTAATAATATTTTCAGGATCGAAATACATGGGATCAGGGCTGAAAGATACACCGGCACTGTGTTCAACTCCCTGATCAACCGGCAAAACAGAAAGATATCCGGTGCCTGCAAGCCTGCCTGATTTATAAATTGCATCAAGGCTGCGAAGCGTTTGTATATTCCTGTTAGAGTCACTAAATACCCGGTCTATAAAATCAGCACCCGGAAGATGTAGCTTTTCTTTAAGTATAGTCTTGCATTTGTGTGAAAAAAGATATTCCTCTTTTTTCCCAATTAGCTCAACAATTTTATCGTATGTCATAATCATTTTTTTTGCTGGAAATACAATCCAATTGTTCCCGACTTTTGAAATAAGTGCTTCAGCATCTTCCAAACCTCGTATACCGATTTCATAATTCAGCAAGTTAACAGCAGGATTCATGATCGGCAATATTCAAAAAGAGATTCTCCCCCATGGTTCTCCTGGCTAATCATTCCAAAGCATGTTTTTTATTTTCTATTGTTATTATTTTTAAGATCTTCCAATATTTTTTTTGTGGATAAAAAGTCCTGATGATGAAAACTTTGAATGCCGTGCTTTTGTGCTGCCTGTACCAATACCAACCGGTCATCAATATAAATACATTCTTCCGGTGAAGCCTGTGCAACGCCCATTGCCAGTTTATAAATACGGGGATCGGGCTTACGCATGCTGACTTCACAAGAGGAGATAAAAGCGTCGAAGCATTCATTCAGTTTAAACTTTTTAATGCGATATTCATTAAGCTCCCTGCCTTCATTATTAATCGAAATAATCCTAAACCCAGAGTGCGGTTTCCATTCTTTCAGCCATTGCAGCATATTGGGCAGTTCCATGGATTGGGAGTACATATATGCTTTAAATTTTTCTCTTGTAAAATCCCTGGGCTGGTTAAAAATTACTGTATCAAGATAATCATCCAATACAATGCTTCCGATTTCGTAAATATTGAAAATAAATCCATGAGAAATTTCCATTTCTGCATAGTCAAGTCCAAAATGTTTTGCAGCTTCTTGCCGCGCTGCATGTCCCCAGCCATCAGACAACAGCACACCGCCAATATCAAAGAACAGTATCCTGATAGAAGCATTTTTCATAAAATCAGTTTTTAGAATATACTTTTATTTTTGCTTTTCAATTGCACTCAGCAATGCATCGTAATCTTTATTAAATCTTTTTATGCCCATGTCTTCCAGTTTTTGGGTAATGATATCGATATCGATTCCCCTGGCATTCAATTGTGCCAATACATTCGTTGCTTTGACCAGGTCATTCTCCAGGCTGTTTTCAGCCTTTCCATGATCATTAAAAGCTATGAGCGTTTCCATCGGGATGGTATTAATAGTTTCCGGACCGATCAATGATTCTACATATTTCACATCACTGAATGAAGGATCTTTGCTGCTTGTACTTGCCCACAATACGCGTTGTGATCCTGCTCCCCTAGCTTCCAGTTTCTTAAAACGCTCACTGCTAAAAACATCTTTATACATCCCGTATGCTTTTTTGGCTGAAGCAATGGCTACTTCTCCCTTCAAATTATAGATACCCCTTCCCTCAAGTAGCGGATCAGTTAATACATCAATCCGGCTGAGGAAAAAGCTGGCTACGGAAGCAACCTGGTCAATGGGTTTATTGATTTTAACCCGGTCTTCGAGTCCGGAGATATAGGCATCAGTAACTTCCCTATATCTTGGCAAGCCAAATAACAGCGTAATATTAATATTGATCCCTTCACTGATGCATTTCCGGATGGCGGGCAGACCTTCTACAGTAGCGGGAATTTTGATCAGTACGTTTTTACGGTCAACAGCTTTCCACAATTCTCTTGCCTGTTGTATGGTTCCTTCGGTATTATAAGCAAGATGAGGTGAAACTTCGAGACTCACAAAGCCGTCTTTACCATTATTTTTCTCATAGAGTGGTTTAAATAAATCAGCAGCACGTTTAATATCTTTAACCGCAAGGCCAAAGAAGATATCGTCTATCCTGATTTTTTGTTGGGAAAGTGTCAGGATATCTTCTTTATAATCTGAACTATTGCTAATAGCTTTTTCAAAAATGGTAGGATTGGATGTAACCCCACTAATACCATCATCTTCAATGAGCCTTTTTAACTCTCCGGAGTCCATGATCTTCCTGTCAAAGAAATCAAGCCAGATACTTTGCCCGAAATCCTGAATATTTTTTATTTTATTTTTTTTCATGATGGGATAAACTTTATTTATTTACCAACTGTTTAATTTTTTCTAATCTTCGCCGGTGTCTTTCTGCTCTTGAAAATGCTGTCTGCAAAAATGCCAGGGTTCATTACTTTTGTCTTAATAAATAAAAGAACGATGTGGCTTACAGGTATTACATCTTTAACCTGTTATATATTTTTTTAATCAAGCTTCTGTAAGAGCAAGGCTTTAGCTCTTTTTACAACATTGTCAACTGTAAACCCATATTCCTTCATCACTTCTTCACCCGGGGCAGATTCACCAAATTTATCGATACCAATTACATCGCCTTCATCCGTTACATATTTATGCCAGCCTAAGGTTGATCCCGCCTCAACCGTCAATCTTTTCCTCAAAGTTTTTGGAAATATTTCTTCTTTGTAAGCATCATCTTGTTTTTCAAACAACTCCCAGGATGGCATACTTACTACTCTTGCGGCAATGTTTTGTTCTTTTAGTTTTTGTTGTGCTGCTAATACCAATTGAACTTCAGAACCTGTAGCAATCAAAATAATTTGAGGAGTTTTTTCTGATTCGGATAGTATGTAAGCCCCCTTTTCCAATTCAACCGCCTTCGTATATTTTTCCTGGTCAATCACCTGAATTTCCTGGCGGGTTAATATTAATGCAACAGGTCCGCCCGAATGCTCAAGCGCTACACGCCATGCCTGTGTGGTTTCATTTGCATCTGCCGGGCGGATCACTGTTACATTAGGAACAGATCTTAATCCAATGAGTTGCTCTACAGGTTGATGCGTGGTACCATCCTCTCCCAAACCAATACTGTCGTGGGTAAAAATAAAAATGGGACAAATTTTCATAATTGCTGCCAACCTTATAGGTGGCCTCATGTAATCAGAAAATATCAGGAATGTAGCGCCATAGGGAATGATACATTTAGTGAGTGCAATCCCATTCAAAATAGCGCCCATGGCATGTTCCCTGATCCCAAAGTGAAAATTGCGCCCGCCTGGGTTTGTTGCTGAAAAAGATTTGTATGCTTCCAGGTTGGTATCTGTTGAAGGAGCAAGGTCTGCTGAACCGCCAATTAAATTTGGTAAATAATCTGCAATCGCATTCAGTACTTTGCCCGAAGCCTTTCGGGTAGCTATTTTTTCTTTTCCTGTTTTAAAAACCGGTAACTTTTCTTTCCATCCTTCAGGCAATTTACCGTTGCTTAGTAATTCGTATTCATTAGAAAGTTCCGGATATTTTTCTTTATAGGTGCTGTACAATTCATCCCAATACTGTTCCTTTTTAATTCCTTTCTTGCCTGCTTCACGATAATAATTCAATACTTCTTCGGGGACTTCGAAATGTTTATCCGGGTCAAAGCCAAAATTTATCTTAACAAGTTTCACTTCATCTTCACCTAGCGGAGAACCATGTGCGCTGGCAGTATCTGCTTTATTGGGGCTACCATAGCCTATATGGGTTCGAACTTTAATCAGGGAAGGACGAACAGTTTCTTTTTGAGCATTTTTTATAGCTTCGCATAAAGCAACTGTATCATTGCCATCTGGAAGTACCTGAACATGCCAGCCATAAGCTTCAAAGCGTTGCGCCACATCTTCATCAAATGCAAGATCAGTATTTCCTTCAATGGTAATATGGTTATCATCATACAGATAAATCATATTACCTAATTTAAGATGCGCGGCCAAAGATGCGGCTTCAGCAGTTATCCCTTCCATCATATCCCCATCACTACAGATCGCATAAATCTTGTAATTAAAAATATCAAAGCCTGGCTTATTATAACGGGCGGCTATAAATTTTTGTGCAATTGCAAATCCCACACCATTGGCAAAACCCTGTCCTAAAGGACCCGTGGTTACTTCAATGCCTGCTAACAACCCATATTCCGGATGCCCCGCAGTTTTGCTGTGTAATTGCCGAAAATCTTTAATGTCATCCAAAGTGATATCATAACCTGTTAAGTACAAAAAACCATATTGTAACATGCATGCATGACCGGCAGACAAAATAAAACGATCACGATTGGCCCATTGAGGATTTTGCGGATTATAGTTCATGCTTTCTGTCCACAAAACATGGCCCACAGGTGCCAGCCCCATCGGAGCTCCCGGATGGCCGGAATTTGCTTTTTGAACAGCATCATCAGCTAATATTCTGATGGTATTGATAGCTGTTTCTTCTATAGTTTGTAATTTTGTATTCATTATTCCTTCATAAAAAAAGATTGTAATTTATTTAAGAGAGCTATTATTGGTTTTTATAAAAAAGACCTTTAACAATATGACACCTTCTTTTATCCCATCTTCATTAGTGATAATTTTTTATATTTTTACCAGGCTTGAATTTAAGTTTGCCGGAATTGCCTCTACCTATATACAGCTGATAATATTTGAAAACAATTTTTAAAATAGTTAAAACCCTTTTCATTTGCTTATTCCTCTTCTCTACGCCTATTTTTTAAAAAGTATTAAAACCTATGAAATCATCGCAGGTTTTTTTTAACCAGATAATGTGCCTGTTCCCGGTGAGGCAGTAAATATTCTTTCATTAATAAGACTGCCCCAAATCCCGTGCCCAAGTAATTACCATTTCCAATCCTTTTTTGCCTACCACCCCCAGGCCTTGCATATCAGTATCATTTGCAATGCGAACAGGTTTATATAATGCGTCGGCCATTTTTCCGGTTTTTCATTTATTATGGTATGGTTCAACTACGAGAATTTTTAATTTGGATGATGATTCAAGAAGGTCACTTATTTGTCTGCCGGTAAGTGTGGAGATTTTAGTTTCTGTACCCGGGTTAACTAATATCATATCGGCTCCAATATTTACAGCATACTTTAAAGTTGCTTTTGGCAGATTATTGCTTTTTAATACGAAATATTCTATTGGATTCGTCAATACCGTCCTTAATATCCAGTAGGTTTTAAGGAGAGCGTTCTTCTCTGCATCTCTTGCCCCATTCCTATTTTGTAAAGCGACAAGCTGTATTTTTGCTCTATACTTTTTTGCAAATTCAACTACTAACTCTATTTTTCGTTTTGGGATAAAACAACCTACAGGCAAGACAATAATTTTAATTTTTGCGTTAAGTGATCCTTTCATAACCGTCATCACAGGACAATCAGTTGATTTTGCAAGGCTATTAGGATAAACTGAATTAAAAAATGTAAAAAAAATTGAATTGCTTTTTCTGCCAATAATTATGAGATCCGGACTCATTTGTTTGGCAGTATTCTTAATATTATCCTGAATAGCTCCCTCCAATATGTAAATTTCAACATTACTGTTCGGAATAGTTTCCTCTATAGTATGCTTCCATTCCTGTAATTTCATCATTACACCTTTAACCTGGTAATCTTTACTCCCCGAATAAACAGATTCATTGCCTGCCGGAATTACACTCCATATACTTTTTGGCTTTATAACATGAAGCAAATGGATCGTTGAACCGCTTGTACATGCCAACTCAATTGCCTGCCTGACAGCAACTTCTGTATTCAAACTAAAATCAACCGGAACCAGGATATTTTTGAATAAACTTATCATTATGCTTTTCTGATAAATTAAAAATGCTATTTGATTTTAAACGCTAAAATATGGCTGCCTTGTTAGGCTGTCATTAAGGAAACATTAGAATGTGATTAGAAGCCAGATTCTGTATGGATGCTAATACAATAAAAAGTAAATTGCTTAAAATAAAAAGGCGCCTCGCCTGATATGGAATCAAGAAAATTATTAATTGTTGAAGACGAGCGGAAAATTGCCGACACACTAAAATTCGGACTTAGTGAAATTGGTTTTCACGTAGAAGTAGCTTATGATGGCACAGTAGGCTATCATTTGTTTTGTGCCCATGAATTTAATCTTGTTATTCTCGATATAAATCTTCCGGGAATGAATGGTTATGATTTATGCAAACTAATTCGTTCCCAAAATCAATTTATTCCGGTTCTTATGCTGACCTCAATGAGCACCTTAAATGATAAAATTGAGGGATATGATTCAGGTGCGGATGATTACTTGGTTAAACCATTTGAATTTAAAGAACTGCTTCTGAAAATAAGATCCTTGCTTAAGCGCACTATGAATCAAAGTCTGCCTGTTGGGAATATCTTAAAGGCATCCGGTCTGGAAATGAATCTGGATAGTAAAGAGGTAAAAAGAGATGATAAAATAATCAATCTGACTGCCAAAGAATTTCAACTACTTGAATACCTGCTCAGAAATAAAAACAGGATGGTATCAAGGGCAGATATTGCCATCCATGTTTGGGACGTAGATTTTGAAACAAATACAAATGTGATTGATGTTTATATAAGTTATTTGCGAAATAAGGTGGACAAATATTTTGAACATAAACTAATTCAGACACATGTGGGTATGGGATATATTTTAAAGGATCATTAATGCATGTAAGAATTAAAATAACATTGCTATTTACAGTGATAATATCTCTGTTGTTATCGGTATTTTGTGTTTTTATCTACTACGCTTCTGATGCCAGAAGGTTAGAGAATATGAAAAGCCATTTGACTAATCGGGCATTGACTACCGCACATATGCTTGGCCAGTCTAATGTATTTGATCAGAAATTGATGAATAAAATAGATTCCATCACCGTAATGGCTTTAAAAAACAAAACCATTCAGGTATATGATCAGCTCAATGAAAGAATATATACTTATAGCGACTCAGTAGCCGATGCCATACAGGTTAAGAATACAATACTAAATGAAGCAAGAGTAAATAATATTCTTTTTTTTTCCGCTGGCAGTAAGGAGGCAATTGCTTACTTTGATAATGATAATAAAGACCAAATAGTTATTCTTGCTGCTGCTTTCGATGAAGAAGGAAGGAGCAATCTTCAGCGCCTTAAATTTATTTTGTGGATAAGTTTTATCAGCGGTATTTTGATTGCTTTTACATCCGGCTATTTTTTTTCAAAAGTATTGTTGCGGCCCGTCAAAAAAATTGCTGATGAAGTCAATACTATTTCTGCACAGAGCCTGGCACATAGAATAAAATCCGGAAACGCAGAAGATGAATGGAATTATCTTACCGAAACTTTAAATGATTTATTAAATCGTTTACAGGAAAGTTTTGAAATACAGCGACGTTTTATTTCTGCTGCATCACATGAGTTATCTACTCCGCTAACTTCTATATCCAGCCAGTTGGAAGTGTCTCTTCAAAAGGATAGGGCAACTGAAGAATATCGCCAGGTAATGCTGTCGGTTTACCAGGATGTACGTGAGCTAAGTAAACTCACACAAACACTATTGGAATTCGCAACAATGTCGGGTAACGCCGGCGGAATAGAGCTTAATTTGATCAGGATTGATGAGGTATTGATGCGGCTTCCTGGAGAAATGACAAAGCTGAATAAGAGCTTTTTAGTTAATCTTGAATTTGATCAGTTACCTGAAGATGAAGAGCGGCTATTAGTATTTGGCAATGCCGAATTATTATTCACCGCAATAAAAAACATAGTTTCTAATGCCTGTAAATACTCCTTTAACCAGCGGGCAAAAGTGAAATTAGCTATTAATCAAACGGAAATAATCATTTCAGTTGAAGATAACGGAAAAGGTATTCCTGAAAATGAGTTGCAGAATATTTTTCAGCCCTTTTATAGAATAGAAGACAGTCGGTCAATAATTGGGTTTGGCGTGGGGTTACCATTAGTTAATCGTATTGTTAAATTACACAAAGGCCAAATCAAAATTAAATCTGTTGTGGGAAAAGGAACTACGGTGTATGTGCAACTGCCTGTTGCCGGAAAATACCAGAAATAAACAAATTCTAATTACTTTCTAATTTGTTATTAATCCTCCCCTAATAACAGCAGGATACATTGCAATAACACTATCAAAATTTAGTATTAAGAATACTAAATATGCTGTTAGCCATCAAAAAAATCGCATAACATGAACTACGATTATGAACAAACAGAATTTTCTAAAGCACTTTTAGCCGGAGTTTTTGCAGGTATTACAGCAACTGTGCTCAGTTTACTTTACAACAGTTTCTACAGAGAATTCAAAGGATTTCCCTTAACTGAGATTATAAATGTACCCACCATTATATTTAGTTTGATATTATTGGTTACAATTGCAGGACTCATCTTTTATTTATTCCATCATTATTTCAGAAAAGGTACTATTATTTACCAGGCAGCCGGTATAATGCTGACTTTGCTTTTGATAGCAGCAACTATGTATGTACAAAGATCTGGTAATCTCACCTTATCCAGGGAGTTCCGGGAACTGCTTATAGGTGTGATTATTATAACAGGTATATCCTCTGTAATTTTTGTACCCTTCCTGTTTAAACACGACTACCTGTAATAAATAATAAGGAAGAAAAAATATTTTACCGGCCTTTTACTAAATATAAAATACCAAAACATGAAAGAGAGTTATGGTACATTATCGGAAACACCTAATGGTTTAAAAAAGGATATATGCTGGACTTTAATATCAGTCAGGAATGTGTTATTGGTCACCGAACAGATACAATATTATCGCCTGCTGATTTTGAGATTGATATCATTTTGAAGGAGAATCTAATCCTGATGACGAATCTATAGTGTACGCCATTTCCTCTGCAAAGTTTGGTGTGGAAGGAGTTTTTATAAATGGTTATGGTATCTATGCAGATGATGTATCTGCTGCCTTAATTGCAGGATTGCATAAACATCTCTGACTTTAATGGCATAATATTTCCTTTTTTTAAATACTCAAAACTTTTAATTATGAAACAGATTCTATCTTCTATCATCCTGTGGGGAATTATTTTGATTGGCTTATCCGCTTGTAATAACCCAACACCATCTGCAAATACCTCCAACGTAAATGATTCCCTCGCTACGAACAAAGCAACCACACAATATTCTGACGCTGATAAACTCCATACTGCTATGCGAAAATTGTGGGAAGATCATATCACCTGGACCCGCAACGTAATTTGTTGTTTAGTAGACAATCTGCCTGGTACCGATCAGGCTGTGAAAAGGCTTATGCAAAACCAGGTAGACATTGGTGATGCAGTCAAACCCTATTATGGAGATGATGCCGGGAAAAAATTGACCGATTTACTTCATGACCACATTGCTATTTCAGCCGATGTAGTAAAGTCAGCAAAAAATAATGACAAAAAGGGTCTGGATAGTGCAAATAAAAAATGGTATGATAATGCAGACCAGATCTCAGATTTTCTAAGCAAAGCCAACCCTGACTGGAAATTGGATGACATGAAAATGATGATGCATGATCACCTGAAATTTACTACGGATGAGGCTGTTGCGAGAATTAAAAAAGATTACGATAGCGACATTAAAGCATACGATAATGTGCATGATGAAATTCTTAAAATGGCTGATATGCTTTCCGACGGAATTATTAAACAATTCCCCGATAAATTTAAATGAACAATTACTGCGAAGGAATAACACGAGTGCGCCACATCGTCTGCTTTACTATGAATTGTGTTTACTAATACCATTGCTACAAAAAGGTTTTTAAGAAATCTCCAAATCCTTATTAATGAACTCTGACGGCGTATCGGGAATCGGAGAATTATCTAACCAGATTGTTAGTGATTTTATTAGCTTTCAGGTGCATTTTATAAATTTCATGATAAAAATGTTATTCGAAAAAACAGTTTGTGTTTTCTAAGATAGATATAGCAGAGTAGAAGGTAAATGTTAAACCTTTTATTAGGTGTTTTGAAACTTCTGTTCATTTCTGGTTTGTAGTATTTCCTGTACAAATTATGGATATTGTTTGGCTCCACTGGCAAACACAACGTAGGGGATTATATTCCCTTTTTTCTGGCATAAATTCTGCATATACATAGAAAACCGTAGTGTGTTACACGTTAAAATAGTTAAACCAAAGCAATTCCTGAATAGAATTGATTCTTTGGAAGTTTCCCGAATAACAGAATTATCTAATCAAATGCCGCAGGTTTTTACATGTTTTTCTTCTCACTCACCACGTACGGTACCCCCAGTTCTGAAAAGATCAGCTCTACCTGCCGCACAGTATAGCAGGCCCCCATTTTTTCACCCACCTGGTGCTCCAGTTTGCGAAGCCATATCTTAAATGTTTTATCAGACACATGGTATATGTTACGCAACTCCTTTATGCTGTATGGCCTTACGGCTATCTTACATTCAACGATGCCCTCGTTCTCAAGCAATTTGCCTGGCCGTATGTCTTCTTTTTTACGCTTTTCCATAACCCATAAAACTGCTGTACTTGAATTCATTGAACCGGAAACTCAATCTCTTCGTTGTCCGATTCCTCCATGATAAATAATTCATGGACGGTTACATTGAAATATTTCGCCATCTGCATGGCCAGTCTCAGGGAGGGTACGTATTTTTTTAATTCAATGGCATTGATCGTTTGCCGTGATACATGAAGGTCATTGGCCAATTGCTCCTGTGAGATCTCTTTTATGGCCCTTTGTATCCTGATGGTATTTTTCATGAAAGCCTTCTTTTCTGTATCAGAAAAACAATATGGTATAAAAGCAGTATCCCTATCGCCATTTCAGAACTGAACGGAGCCAGTAATTCCTTACCCCAGATAATGCCAATCAGGGGAGTAATGACTATATAAATAATTCCCACATAAAATGCGGTCCTGATCGACTTCAGCCTCACCAGGCTGCTGAGTTCATCCTCTTTTCTTTCCTTTGCCCAGGTAACTAAAAGCAAAGAAATGACCAGTACCATAGAAATGATCACCTTTGCGGTCTGCCCGCGATCAATGCCGGAAAAATAACGGTTCAGGCCGGTAAGCCGGGCAATGGTAAGCACTATTGCGCCAATAATGATGACAGCATGCCCAATTTTCTTAAAGCGCCGACCCAATTGATCATTGGGATTTGAATTGCCGATCTTGTAATCCATAAAAAAGGTTTTAGTGAGTGATTAATACAATGATATTGTAAATATGTGTAATTATTTTGAAATAGACAAGTATTTTTTACAATTTATTTTTTAACTTATACTTATTAAGTATAATTCACTACATTTATATTACTGTAATTTACAGTCAATATGCTTATAAACCCCAGAAAAACAAAGATTTATTGATAGCCTTGAACATAGCCTTCAATAATTTTAGCCCGATCTTTAATAAAATTGCCTGCGGCCCGGAGGCTGGAAATATCACGCAAAGCCGCAGAGTAAACGCAAAGTGAATTAACAAACGGACTGTCATCCCGCCTAATGCGGGACGAAGCATCTCTCATGCAATCCATAAAATAAACTTAAAGCCTATCAATAAAAGTTTTTCATCCTGAAACACCAAGCATCTAATTAAACATTTCGTTTGAGATGCTTCGTTCCTCAGCATGACAAGACGAAGAGTATTTTATTAAACGCTAAGTCGCAATGTCATCTTAGAAGCTTTGCGACTTCTTTGCGGCTTTGCGTGAAACCAATCCGGAAATCCCATTCACTTAAATCTGTTCTTTTTTTATTTTTTTCGATTTTTTCTCCTTTTTTTTCCTTTTTCACCCTTTTCCCGATTTTTCCCGGAAGCAGTTTTTTGCATCACTGCACTTTAGTGTTCTAAAACCAAAATATATGAACACAAAATTTCAATTTACAGAATACCATCACCGGAGCGGGTATGCATCAAATGAAAATGTTCCCGTGCTGGCGGCAGCCGCGATATGCCTCGCGCGTGCTGCTTTATTTACAAATGTAAAATGGGAAAGAAACCAGGGGCCCAACCTTTTTCGCATGGTGAAGACCACTATTTTCTTTATGAATGACCCTTACCAATGCTATGTTGAATTTTGTGAAAGGGTCATGATCGCCCGGCAAAACCTGCTCCGGTCAAAACAAGCCTCGCTGGCTTTGCAACCAATGGAATGGCTTGCTCAGGACGGCGGATTCGACAAAACAAAAACGGCCCATGAGCGTCTGCAGGCAAAAAGGGAAAGCGACCAGTTATATAAACTGGAATGGAAAGCATTGGCAGAAGCCATATTGGAAATGCACGAGCGCCAACCCAGGCTTCTTTCCAGGATCATTTCCGCCTACTGGCAGGAGTGGTTTGCAGCAAATGGCGTTATGGAAGAACTGCGTTTATTCCGCGAAGCCATATCCAATAAATCAACAATCATTAAATTATGATCATGAACAACAAAGCCAAAAGAATGACCGTCAATATTGCGGATATCATGCTGGTCACGGGCCGCGGAAAATCAACAGCCAGCAGGTGGATGATGGCAATAAGGAAACACTACAATAAAAGTAAAAACGCACTTGTTACCATTAAACAACTCTGCGAATTCAAGGAACTGGATGAAGATGAGGTGAGAAAGATACTGGATTAGGGAATAAGGCTTGGGTAAGCCGCATTATCACAAAATCGATCCCGGTAATTTACCGGGATTTTTTTAATCGCCTTTGTTAATAAACGCAAAACCCACTCATAAACGTTTGTCATCCTGAGGCACGAAGGATCTCTCATCCCGCCACAGCGGGACAAAATAAATGCAAAGCCAATCCCGAAACACTTTTCATACTAAGGCCTTAAACACCTAATTAATAATTTCGTTTGAGATGCTTCGTCCCGCATTAGGCGGGATGACAAGACGTAGAGTATTTTATTAATTGAAAATTTATGAGAAATGAAATGCCAATCCCGAAACATTATTCATCCTGAGGTACCAAATATCTTATTAATAATTTCGTTTGAGATTTTTCGTCCCGCATTAGGCGGGATGACAAGACGAGGGGTTTGCATTTATTACAAACCGTTTTTATCCGAAGATCAGAACGAAAGGAATGAATAATGCTGAAAAGTACAAGACTATTAACAAAAAGCATTTCGTCCGCCTCAGGCGGATGACAAACTGAAGCACTACAATAAAAAGGGGGGGCCTCGCGGCCCCCCTCCTATTTCCTGTTCAACCGTTTAAAGAATAACTTCAGCAATGCCGTCACTGTAAAACTCACCACTGCGCCTATTGCAGCCAATAAAGCAGTCGCCAGCACGTTGTTGAGATTACACCTGAACAGCAATACCATCAATACTCCGCCAACGGTTCCATTCCGCGAAAAGGCATCATGGACATGATTATCCATCCTGCACATCATTTGTCGCATCATCACCCGGCACCACGGCCTGGCTCACAGCGGCGCCCGCTGTGCCGGCGGCGGCAATAAATCCCGCCAGTTTTAAAACCACTGCGGGTAACGCCACATTACTTGCCAGCAGGGTTCCACCCAGGGTGGCCAGTACCAGGCTGATATTCCTTAGTTTTTTAAAAAACTTCGGAGTGGGCGATTGCATCCTTTGTATTATGTTCATCTGTTTTGGATTTGATGGTTAAATAAACCGGGTCTTTTTCCATAAGCCCCTTCACCAGCTGCAGCAGGTTACTACAGGCCTTCCCGGATAAGTTTCCCTTTCCCTGCCCGGTTAAACTGGTAACCGGGGCGATACAACCCTGCAACTCTTTGAGTGCATCATTGGCAGGATGTATAAGTACCAGTGACCGGTTCCTTACATCATCCAGCGCCAGGTGCAACCCGCGCTGCCGCGTGTATCGCAGGCTCAGCCTGTACTTCCCTTCCGGTATGCAGGATATGCTGTGCTGGTTGTTCAACCAGGGCAGTTCAATTGTAAAACATTGAAAACTGTTATTATAATAAAGCATTCCATTCGTGCCATTCGGGAAATAAGACCGTATTAACGCTAGTTCCATGGTTTGTGTTTTATAGAACAGGGCTTTAATAAGAAGCGCTGTCCAGGATTAAATACTAAACCAGACTTACAGCTACTACCCTCAGGGAATTGAATATCCCGTTCTTCAGCGAATACAGCTCTCCGTTATCTTCGAGGAAGAACTCTATACCAAAGACCAGGAAAAGCGGATGCACACTGTTGGCAGTGAGATCCACTTCAATATCCAGGGCCGGCACAATATCAGCCGTTATTGGCCGCTGAACATCCTGCCAGAGTTTGGTATTGTAATCCCCGGTAACGAAATCAATTTCCGTTGCTGCGGAAACCAGTCTGTAATGCGTGGCATATTGGGGCTTTTGCAACGACAATTGGGGATTGAATTCAGGCACGGTTATGGAAAATTTGCCCGTTGCCCTGTCAATCACCGCGGTGTAGTTCGGTTTGAAAGCAGCCGCGAATTCCGAATTGCCATTGAACTCAAAGCTTTTTAGCTTACCGAGGTCGCCATCCACAACATTGCGCTCGCCCCTGCGGTGAGTACTGTCTGCATTGATCACACTGATCATTACCTTTACCATCCTGCTTGTCATCCTCGGGTCCTTTGCAAATTTGCTGATGTCGTTTATCGCCTTGCGAAAAAGCTTGCCGGCTGCACAGCCTGCACCGAAAGCAGACATGTTTTCCCGGGTTCGCTGAAAGGAATCCGCCGTTTTGATCTTATCGCCCGACACTTTTGACTGCAGCTTTACCCTCATGCCGTCTTTCGACTTGAAAAAGGTCATGTTGTTCATAGTCGCCTTGAGGGGTAATATACCTAATTGTTCTCCCATTTTTTTTAAGTTTAATTGTGATAAAATTTGTTTCCTGCTAAAGCGGTTGTGCATGCACGTTAGCTAACTTTGCTTTTGCACAGCAAGATTAAGATGAAAATTTATTTCCTGCAATAGCAGCGGGTTCAAATGAGTCCAAATGGGACAAACGGGACAAACGGGAATTTTAGGTACTAATGCGTACTAATGAGATTCTTCCTCTTTTCATCCTTCGGGCACCATTGCTGCATCCTTCGGGGTTCCTTGCTGGTTCCTTGCTGCGCAACCCCTTGTTCCTTGCTGCGCAAATTATTATAGCATGTTTTTCGTCGGCCCCTTTTTTGGCATTAAAATCTCATTTGGTTGCAAAACTCCCATTTGGTCGCAAAATTCCCATTTCGACCCATCGGGTGCTTAACAGCTTGTTCTTTACAATTGGATGCAGCATTTTTGCTATTCAAAAAACTAAAAGTTATGCCAAAAGAAAATTTACCTATCCTACTCACCTTTGTGAAAGGTGCAGTAGGAAAGCAATTTGTAATTAAACATTATACATACGGGATCGTGAAAACAAAATATCCCGACATGAGTAAAATAACCGCCACTGAAGCGCAAAGGAACTGCCGCAATAAATTCAAAGAGGCCATGGCCTATGCAAAAACCATCATGGCAGACCCGGTACATAAAAAACAGTGGGAAAGAAAAGCTAAAAGAAAATCAAGGGCTGTAAACTTCATCATTAAAGCATACCTGGCAGAAGCCAAAGCATCAGTCATTCGCCGCGAAAGGATTGCCTCCCGTATTATCAGGAAATGTTTTGATGCAAAACCCGGGCAGGAAAACACATCACGAACTTTAACGGGGAAGTCTTTGAAGCGGGTAGAGGTAACGGCGGTATGATGCAAAGCGGATTAGTTGTGCGGTTGCAAAACAAGGGCCGGTTATAGTAAATGTTGGTTTGAAAGATTGGTGCTGCGTTGAGGCTTCGTATCCCGGCATTTATACTTTAAGAAGTAAAAGCAATGTTTATTTTGTAAATTTGATGTAATTAGAAAATTCAATTATGGCAAAAGTGCAGATAAAAAAATCAACTACTAAAAAAGCTGCTGCAAAAAATGTTGTAGTGAAGAAAGTACATAAAGTTGCAGCAGTAAAATCCACAGGCAATTTTGCGTTTAGAGGAGATGCTAAACAAACCGCTACCCTTATAAGAGCAGGCAGAACCGGTGCGGCCACTGCAATAAGAGCATCTAAAGCCCTTGGATTACCTATTACTTATATGGAGAATGGTGTTATTGTGAGGGAACTGCCAAATGGTGTTAAAGAAATTGTAGTTACGGCTACAAAATCCGGTTTAAAAAAATCTTCCACTTCATTTAAAAAAGGAATGATTTTCCATGCCAAGAAATAAACGCCTCAGGGTTTTTGCAGGCCCTAATGGCTCTGGAAAAAGTACCCTGTTTAATGAATTCAAAAAGCAGTATGATCCCGGTTATTTTATTAATGCAGACAAGCTGGAAAAGCAGCTGGCCAAAATACTTGCACATCCTCCATATTGCACCCGCTCAATAACACTATTGCTCACCGCCTGGCCATATTCAACCCAACGCCGGTACTGGATTTTTTAGGAATTTCCCGTCAGCCAATTGTAAACACAGCAAATGTTCTTAAAAGCCGTGCATCTAAACAGGATATTTACTTATTATTCTTTTTGTATATTATTATTTTTTGTATATTAGTACACTTAACTAAATAACTTAACAATAAAATAAAAAGGAGGTCAGTTATGTACAAAAAACTATCCATTGTTATTGTTTCGATCCTGATCGTCTTTGTTGTTGGATTTAGCCCAATGTCAAAGCAATCTGCATCGACGATGACGGCAGACATGTCGTCACAGGTTGGCAAGCCGGCCGTACAATCAGACCAGCAATCGCCAATTCGAATCACTGTTGAAATCCCCGTGCCGCCCGCCACCATGTCGATATACAAGCTCGAAACCAATCGTGCGCCAGTCGACTTTCTCAACGAGAAGCTCGAAAGGGCTAAGCTGCCGTCGCTCAAGCTCGACAAGCAGTACTATGTCATGCGTAGCGGGCAGAGCAACGAGGAGGGTCTCCACGCTTTCATCGACATGAGGACTGGTGACGCCGAGTTCATTCCGAACCTGGCCGATGTGGTTAAGACAGCTGGAAAAGGGAAGGCTATCAACCAAGAGCGTGCGATTAATCTTGCGCGTGCTGCCTTCAAGGACGAACGCTTCATCCCGAAGGATGCCACGGATCTGCGGCTGGCCGACCCCATAACTATTTCGGGCGGTGCCAACATACGTCCTGGCGCAAAATCCGATGAAACGCGAAAGGAAGGGACCCAGATGATGACCATTATACCAGCCTTGCGTTATGCGGGTGGGTTTAAGGTTTACGGCCTCGGCTCCCACGCTGTGGTGACGCTTGACAACGACGGCTCGGTTATCGGCGCAGTTCGGCGCTGGCGTATGGCGAATGTTGGAGAAAGCGTTAAGCCTGAGATCACGGTTGAGAAGGTGCGAAGCGAGATCTTACGCCAGTTACAGCCAATGGTAAGATCAAACGGTACACAGGCTGTCGTTGACAAAATCGAGGTGGCATACTACGACAACAACAAGGCCTTGCTGCAGCCCGTCTATCATTTCGAAGCTACAATTGAGTCACCCAACAAGCGCATTTCGCCCATCCGCGTGTCGGGATTCATCCCGGTCGTTACGCCGCGCGAGCCTATACCTGATCTGACAAAGAAAGCAGATGCCGCAGGGCCCGGTAAGGCGATAGCTCCAAATCCGAAACTGCCGCGCAATGGGATCGGCACCAAGCCGACAGTGGATGATATCACGCTGGGCGAGTATTGCAATCGGGACTGGCCGAACGATAACGGCTACATCAGTATGTCATATGCTTTCCTAAACGGGCTTACCTACTACAACTCAATCATCCCGGGCCTTACTCCACCTACCACGCGTACCCAATGGTACGAAGCCTGGCCATGGGAAGTTGTGGGGCCCTCTTCGAAATCCTACATGAATGCCGTGAACGTGGCCTATACTGTTCCGCATGGCGACTGGCTTATCAACACAACATTGAGCAACAACACCGACGTCTGGTACGTGCCCGACATCGGCACAGGTGGCAATCCGGGCTTCGGCGCAGCAGCCGGCGGCGTGCTCGCCACCTGGGTGATTATGTCTTGCGAGGTGATCCCATCTTATTACGATCGCGCAAACGAGATTGGTGGAAGCAACAACGGTTTTGACGCATTCAACGCCTGGTGGGGTGTATTCCAGGGCTTGCACAACGTGGTCGGCTTCCGAACCATTATGTTCTATCCGGACGACAACACGAACTGGGCCTTCGGCGAGGTCGCTTCGCTGGGTTGCGATGTCAATGCGGCTTGGTTCCAGGAAGTTGCGGCGTATCACGGCGGCGATGGCACCTATGCCAGCCAGCACCTCAAAGGCAATCCCCAGGTCCACTACGACCGCACCTCCTCGATGATCGACGGACGCGATCTCGGCCAGTCGATCTTCTCTGTTGGCGCACAAACTGCGTCGGGAACACTTTGGAACTTTTGGATGAACAATTAAACTATGCATTTGCGTCCGTTGACTATGATGGTTGTAGCGTATAAGAACAGCACACATAATAAAAGCTCCGGTAAAGGAGCTTTTATTATATTGCTGATTCCAAGACTTCCGAAGTTTTTGATGACAGACAATTTGGAATAATCTAACCTTAAAAACTTTGGAAGTCTTGACTAAGTGATTTAATCTACCTTTTCTTCACCTTTCTTTGCATTGTCCACTATATCACCTTTAACAAATAATACAGCTTTTAGTATAGTGGTCCATTCCGGCTTTTTACGAAGCAAAAATTCGAGATCCATTCCGAAATGTTTCATTTCTTCCTGCTGCGCGTTTTGCATGATCTTTTTAGCAACCTTATCTTTTTCTACAGATATGCGTTGTTCGTACCAGCCAATTGCTTCTGCCTCTTCGGTCAAAGAAGTAATCATACGGGCAAATGTCCGGGTTGCTGCGGAAAGTTCCCCGGGTGGTTCATGATACTGGTCAAATCCCATGATAGTTTGTTTTAAATGTGATTAAAAGAACTTTTTTGTTTAGTCTATTCATTTTAAAGATAATTGTAAAATCATAAAGATCCAATGCTTATCAGGAACGTTTAAACAACGAACTATGAATCCGATGGTTTTTGTTGTTTTATAAAAAAATCCAAACCCTTAATAATAAAGAATTTGGGTTTTGTATCGTGAATAACAATATTATGTAACCAGATTGTGCAGGATTTTATCAGCTTTACTTCCTTTTGTAATCTGAAGTTATGATCATAAATTCGTTGAAAATAAAAAAAAATGAAATGAAATCTGCAGCATTACATTGTTACGGGTTAATCATTTCATAATTTTATAGTTAGTAAGATTATCGTACCTTTCATTCCTGCTACGATTGTGTTTTCTCTTCAAAAAAATGCTTCTTCAAGGTATTTTGGCACAATGATTATTTATTTATAAAACTCCGCATATGGCGAAAGATGAACCCAAACAAAACCGGCAGAGCACAAGCGCTGCTCCCGAACATTCGCGAAGAAAATTCTTAAAACTATCTACAGCATTGACGGCACTCTCATTTGTACCTATCGAATTGGTTCATGCTGCTAAAAAAGACCTTGACAACATTGCAGATCGATTTGAACAGCAGCAACTTCAGGTAGAGATCAATGGCAAAGCTTATACCCTTTCTGTTGAACCCCGCACTACTGTGCTTGACTTGTTAAGAGAAGACCTCCACCTTACTGGTACAAAAAAAGGATGCGACTGGGGTCAATGCGGCGCATGCACTGTGCATATCAATGGCAGAAGGGCACTGGCTTGTATGAGCCTTGCCATTATGCAAAACGGGAAAAAAATAACAACAATAGAGGCGCTCTCCGATAACGATATACTACATCCCATGCAGCAGGCTTTTATAAAGCACGATGGTTTTCAATGCGGTTATTGCACACCGGGGCAGATCATGTCTGCTATCAGTTGTATCCACGAAGGCCATGCAAATTCCGAAGATGAAATAAGAGAATACATGAGCGGTAATATCTGCCGTTGCGGAGCTTACTGCAATATTACCGATGCTATACTGGAAGTAAAAAAAGGAGGAAAGCAATTATGATCAACTTCAATTATATACAAGCTTCAGGCATAACGGGCGCCTTACAGGCTATGGCTAAAGACAGTACAGCTATGTTCATTGCAGGTGGTACCAACCTTATTGACCTGATGAAACGAGGAATTTCTGCCCCGGAAAAACTCGTAGATATCAACAACCTGCCATTAAGCAATATTGAAAAAAATACAAGCGGCGTTATCCGGATAGGTGCGATGGCATTGAACAGCGATGTGGCGGAACATGAACTCGTTCAGAAAGAACTTCCTTTATTGGCAATGGCCATTAATGCAGGTGCATCGCCGCAATTGCGAAATATGGCTACCACGGGAGGCAATATGATGCAACGAACAAGGTGTTCTTACTTCTACGATATTTCCATGCCATGCAACAAACGCAATCCCGGCAGCGGCTGCAGTGCGGTGAATGGCTACAACAGGATGCATGCTATTTTTGGTGCCTCCGATGCATGCATCGCGGTGCACCCCAGTGATATGTGTGTAGCGCTTGCCGCATTGGATGCAAAAGTATTTGTTACAGGTCCAAAAAAAGACCGTACCCTGGCGTTCACCGATTTTCACCGCCTGCCCGGCAACACTCCACAAAAAGATAACGAACTGGAAAGAGCGGAACTGATTACTGCCATAGAGATACCTTCCAATAATTTCAATAAGAAATATCATTACCTGAAAGTACGTGACCGGTCTTCGTATGCTTTTGCACTGGTATCGGTAGCAGCAGCGCTGGAAATGAATGGCGGGAATATCATCCATGCAAGATTGGCTATGGGTGGAGTGGCCCATAAACCCTGGCGTTTAAGGGAAGCCGAAAATTACCTGCAGGGAAAGTCTGCAAATGAAGAGACCTTTAAACAGGCAGCCCTTCTTAGCATGAAAGATGCAAGATCTTACGGCAACAATGGATTCAAATTAAAGATGGCGCCTCAGGCTATCATAAGTGCATTGAACACAGCAGCAAATAAATGATGAACTCATGGAAAAAATTTTTTTTGAAGCAATGACCACGGACCCTGATGACAGGGTAGATGGAAAAGCAAAAGTAACCGGGGCAGCAAAATATGCTGCAGAGTATGACCTTCCGGGCTTGTTGTACGGCGTAATGGTAACAAGTACAATAGCCAAAGGAACGATCAAAAGTATAGATACCCGCAGTGCAGAATGGGCACCCGGGGTACAGGCTGTGATCACGTATAAGAACAGGCCAAAGGTTCCGGCCTGGGATGATGAAAAAGAAGAAAAAGATCCGAGGGTATCGGGCAAAGAATTTCGCCCGTTCTACGATGACAGGATATATTTTAGCGGTCAACCTGTAGCGTTAGTAATAGCAGACACCATTGAGCGTGCACAATATGCAGTTGGTTTGGTGAAACTGCAATACAATAAAGAAACCTCTGAAACAGATATGCAAGCGGCCTTATCTAAAGCCATTGATCCACCCGGAAAGCAGAATGCAAAATATGAGCGTGGCAGTCAGGACGCCTATGACAATGCACCAGTAAAAATAGATGCTGAATACATTTTACACCAGCATATACATAACCAGATGGAACCGCATGCTGCTATAGCGGTATGGGATGGACCAGACAAACTTACCTTTTATAATAAAGCGCAATGGGTACAAGGCACACAGGATACATTGATGAAAACGTTCAAGCTGAAAAAAGAAGATGTGCATGTGATATCCAAATTTGTCGGCGGTGCATTTGGCGGAGCCTCACGTGCATGGCCACATGAAATGGCTGCTGCAATTGGCGCAAAGAAAATGAACCTCCCGGTCAAAGTCGTTTTGGGCCGTGATGATCTTTTTACCATGGTGGGTCATCGTCCTGAAGCTATACAAAAATTAAAAATAGGTGCCACGCCCGAAGGAAAGCTACTGAGTATTTCACATGATGCAGTTGGTCATACTTCTACCTATGAGCAGTTTGCTGAGCATATTACCGACTCATCAAAATTTTTGTACGATTGTGATAACGTGCGCACCAGCTACAAACTGGTACCGCTTGATATAGGTACACCTACTTATACACGGGGGCCCGGCGAAACCACTGGCGTATTTGCATTGGAGACGGCTATGGATGAACTTGCGGTAGCGCTTAAGATGGACCCTATTGATCTGCGGATGAAGAATTATGCAACAATGGACCCTGAAAAAAAACTACCCTGGTCGGCAAAATATCTGGATGAATGTTATCAAAAAGGAGCCGAAAACTTTGGATGGAAAAACAGGAGTGCAACACCGGGGTCTGTACAAAAAGGAGATTGGCTTATCGGTATGGGTATGAGTTCGGCGATATATGGCGCAAGGAGAAGCGCTGCCACAGTAAAACTTGTACTCAAAACAGATGGCAGTATGCTGGTGCAGACCGCCACTGCAGATACAGGCCCTGGTACAGCTACCAGTATGACTAAGATAGCTGCAGATACAGCGGGTATCCCTGCAGAAAAAATTATATTCGAATTAGGCGATTCAACTTATCCACCTGCACCCGGCGAGTTTGGTTCCATTACCACAGCTTCAGTGGGTTCTGCGGTGCATGATGTGTGTGTTGCTTTAAAACAAAGACTGGCAGAACTTGCCATAGCGAAGGCCGGCACTGATTTCAATAATATGAAACCGGAAGATATTCTTGTGGAAAAAGGTTTCGTATGGCCTGCAAACAACCCTGCTGCTAAATTATCTTATACAGAAGTATTGCAAAAAAATAATTTACCTCAATTGGAGATCACCAAAGAATCAAAAGCCGGACCGGAGCAAACAAAATATTCCATACAATGTTTTGGTGCATCTTTCGTGGAAGTGATGGTACATGCCTATACAGGTTCTGTAAAAGTGAGCAGGGTCACTTCTGTAATTGACAACGGAAAAGTAGTCAGTAAAAAAACTGCCCGTAACCAGGTGTTGGGTTGCGTAACATGGGGTATTGGCATGGCCCTGTTGGAAGAAGGAGTAATAGATCACCGCTATGGCCGTTATGTGAACAATAATCTTGCAGACTATCATGTAGCCGTAAACGCAGATGTGCCGGGGACAGAAGTTATTTTTATTGATAAACCCGATTTCGTGCTTGACCCGATGGGCGCAAAGGGTTTGGGGGAGATACCCCTTGTAGGATTTGCTGCTGCTGTTGTGAATGCTGTTTATAATGCCACGGGTAAACGCATCAGGGAATTGCCTGTTACGCCTGATAAGCTTATTTAGCTTAAAAATCCAAACCCTTAATAATAAAGAATTTGGATTTTGTATCGGAGAGCAGACTTGAACTGCCGTCCGCCGCGGCGGATATGAATCCGATGCTCTAACTTTTACAAATAAAAAATCCAAAGCCTTATAAAAAAGGATTTGGATTTTGTATCGAGAATAGGAAAATTATCTAACCAAATTGTGCAGGATTTTAAGCATTTTTCAAATACATTCGAGGGTGCTGGAACAATATTGACATTGATATAAGGGCAATCCCCGAATTACTACTTCTGATCATTTTCTATCTCGTCACCCAAAAATTATTGCACAGAGAAGAACCAAAATAATAATAACATCCTTTTTTTCCATACGGATAATTTTAATGCCGATCAAAGTTTTTCTATTTTCAATACTTCGTTATTACTGAGTCTTATATAATAGAAGCCGTTTACATATTTACTCAAATCAATGGATTGACTGCTTGCTGCGATATGTATGTTTTCCAGCAGCCTGCCGTTCGCATCATACAGCGCAGCAACACTACCTACCAGCGAATTATCGCCCACAAGTATCGTTATCAAAGCCTGTGTTGGATTAGGATATACAATAGAATTAACGGTGTGCTGTGCATTATAACTCAGCCTCACGATATTGCTGTATTTAAAATTGCCGTTAATATCAACTTGCTTTAAACGATAAAACATCACATTACTATTAAGCCTGTCAATATTATAATCGGTGTATTGATAAGTGTTGGTTTGATTACTGTTCCCCGCAGCGTTTACGCTACCTATCCGGCCAAATGTGATGCCATTTAAAGAACGCTCTATATCAAACTGCTTGCTGTTTTGTTCATTCGCAGTTGCCCAATCCAATATATTATCTTTCGCAACCGTTTTACCCCTGAAATACAACCAGGTTATCGGTACTATAACAAAACTGCCACATTGGATCTCTCCCGGCCTGAGTATTTCTTTATTACCTACCCTGTCGGTTGCGATCACAAAAAAACAATAACTGGAATCGGGTGGAAGGGTAATAGTGGTGTCGTTGCTCCTGATCTTAGGTATAAGCAAGCTGTAATCAACATGGTCATTGGATACATAAATGGTAAAATAATCCATGCCGCAACCTCCGGTATCATCCGTCCCTGTCCAACTAAGCGCCACTGTATTAGGAGAGGGAAAGGTTATTACATTCATATGACTGGTGGGTGCAAATGCATCAATGGTATTTTTTGCAATATTAGTTGGTATGGTGTCATTGGAGTCAAAAACTATGGATGCCCTGGCGCCAATGGTATCTAATGTTATTGCTGTTTGAATTGGTTTGATGCTGAAGTTTACAAACCCATGCCCATTCAAAGGTTTGGTGCTATCCTGCAACAATAAAAATCCTTTCAATGGATCCGATGGTGGTAGCAGTGTAACCGGATCGATGGATTGAAATTCCCAGAACGCAACATTATTAACCTGGTCGTATCCTGCAGTAATATCTACATACAATCCCAATGAATCCCTTGCGTCTAAACGTTGATAATAAGATGCTGTATTTGAAGGAACAGCAAATGTTTGATTGTTGAATCCAAAATTTCCTAACTGGAATGTAGCTGCATCTTGTTTAGGTTCTATCGGTGAAGTAACTCTCACAAACTTAGCAGGTGCACTTGCCGTTTTATCATTTTCGTACAAAATGGTATAAGGTAACCTGTCTTTTACACTAACCCACTGTTTGTCTGGCTGCCCATCCGGACCAATGATCTGGTTGGGGTCTTTAGGGCCAATGGATAAAGTAGAATCAGTTGTGCCTGGCGTTGTGCCGTTGGGGTTTGGTATTTGGGTACCCCCAGGATTACCGTTTTGGGGGCAATTAGGAACTTTATTGCGCCGGGCATCTCTTAGGTTTTGCTTCCGACGTATTTTCCACCATTTTTCGAAGTCACCATTTTTCCGGTGATAGTCTGCCTCTTCTTCGTCTTGCGCCGTATTTATATCGGCCCCCCAAACCTGCCCTCCAAGTGCAGCATTTTCATTCATACTTCTTCCGCTTATCAATTTCTCCTGCGCAAAATCTAACAGATTATAAACAGTACCGACACCGGTGAATCCCAGGAGACTCTGTCCTAAATCACCCGAGGATTTTGCAATGTCAGCTGTACTTGCGTTCGGATCATTTAACGTATTTCCAAGTTTATTTCCTTTTATCAGGGCGTCGACTGCATTTAAACCAAATCCCAGTTTTCCTAAACCCTTAAACCATTTCGCCTCGCCCAGACCTTCAGCCTTATCTGCAGCCTTGATCCAATCACCGGCAACATCTTCCGCCCAATCCGTCAGCCCCATATCCTGAAGAAGCTCTAAGTCCTGGTCAATACTTTGAAGATGAGTATTCAAATACGACAACCGCATTTTTGCAAAAGCTTCTGTCCACCCACCAACTCCATTTACCCATCCCTCAGCAGTCTCAACTTTGTCAAGTGTACTTTTCTCTTTTTCCTCCTGAGGACAATCATTCAACCCAAAAATATCAATCCCGTTTGAAGGGTTATCGTGCACATATTGATACATTCCCATTCCATCAGCATAACCAATCAGATCTCTTTGATCAAATGTGCCTGTAGTTGGTGAATAGTTCCTGAAATGAAAGCGATAATTTCCATTGGCACTATCATACTCCTGCCCTGTATAGCCAAACCGGTTTCCCGCTATTGATGAAGTAATCACATTATTTGAACCATCATAGATAGCAGGTTTTCCATAAACATCATATTGGTATCGTTCAGTTAAAGTGCCGGAACTATTGGTGATCGCTTCTACAGAGTTTAATTCATTTTGATGATAATAGTAACTGGTATTGTTTTTTTCATTTAAAACGGGGGTAAGGAAATTATTAAAAACGGTTCTACCAATTAAATCATTAGTGATCCCATTGCGTTCTTCAATTTGTGCCGGGCCACTATAGCTATATTTATAAGGAGTGCCATTAAAAAATTTCTGCACCCTTCTGTTAAAGGCATCGTACTGGTATGTTAATACATTGGATAGAGAGGAAGAATCTTTTAGCAACCGCCCTTCTGCATCGTATGTTTTATAAAAAATTCCATCATAGACAAGATTTCCGTCATTGTCATAAATAAAATTAATATTCTGGGCGCCGTTGTTGCTGTTGGTAAGCTGGTTCAGGTTATTGGATGTATAGTTAGTATTAGTGCCATTCAAATTAGCATTGGTTCTGTTGCCCACCGCATCAAAACTATATGTATTTTCTATAGTTGGCGTGCCGCCAATTACTCCCCGTTTGTAATCTGTAACGTGGTAGCCATTATCATAGCTAAACTGCTCGGATAAAGCAGGGTTATTTGACCGGTTAACGGATGTTTTGTTTCTTTCCTTATCATACGTAAACGAAGTGTTTTGTATGCTGCCACCTGCAGTGGAAATATTGCTGAGCCTGTTGGCAAAATCGTATTGCATATTGGAGCTTACGCCATTTGCAAAGTTTTTCACCGTTACCTGGTTGGCATTATTATACTGATAACTTACAATGGTGGTATTATTTTTTGCAATGCTGGTTAAGCGGTTACGGATATCAAAATTTTTGGTGATTGTGGTACTGTCGGGATAGATCGTGGTTTGCGTACGTCCCGCAATATTATAATTGTAGCGGGTAATTCTTCCGTCAAAAGTTTCCGACGTGACCCGGTTAAGTGCATCATAGGTAATAGTAACGATTCCGTTATTATTAGCGGCAGAAATAACCCTGTTTATTGCATCATAGCCATAAGAATACACCTGGCCACCGGGCAATATTTTTGCAGTTATCCTGTTCAGAGAATCATATTGAAAATTAATAGTGGTCCCGTCTGTTAATCGTTTGGAAATAACATTGCTTTTTTTGTCATACCCGTATTGCATAAACCTGCCATCGGGGTAGGTTTTGATCTTCAGCCTGTTTAAACTGTCATAAGTATAAGCAGTTATATTATTATTTTGATCCGTTGCCTGTATGATATTCCCTTCGGCATCATAACCCGCAGTTGTTACAAAGTCATTTTTATCTGTAACCGTTTTTACCCTGTTTAAACTATCGTAAGTATAAATCATTACAGCGCCATTCCTGTCTGTTGCAGAAACAACGTTACTGTTTTTATCATAGCTTAATAAAGAAGAAAAGCCTAATGGGTCGGTTATCTTTGTTATCCGGTCAAGGCTGTCATATGTAGCTGAAATAATTGCCCCTGTGCCATTGGTATAGCTGGTAATATTATTGTTCTTATCGTAGGTGTATAAGCCAATTGTTCCGTTGATATCGCTGATGCCGGTAACCCTGTTTATATTATCATATGTATAAGTCAGACTTTCACCATTGGATAAATTAAGGGAAATGATATTTCCATTGGGATCATAACTTATATTGCTGTTGTTATTAATGGCATCTTTTGTGCTGCTGAGCCGGTTACGGGTATCATAGGTAAAACTCAGTGCATTTCCCAAAGCATTTTTTACAGAAACTACATTATTCATACCATCATAACTCATTTGTGTTTGATGTCCCATGGGATCGGTAAATTTCACCATCCGGTTAGAAGCATCATAATTCAATAAACTGGTTTCACTGTTTTTATTAATGGCAGATGTAACATTTCCTTCTGCATCATAATTAAATTGCAGATCATTAGTTAAAGGATCCGTAATTTTTTTAAGCCTGTTTAAAATATCATATTGTACAGTATGTGTATTGTTCCTTGCATCTGTGAACGACAATAAATTTCCCCTTGCATCATTTGCAAGTGTGGCGTGGTAACCATTTGGACCAGATACAGAAATGGGGTTGCCATAGGCGTCAAAACTGTAAGTATATATATTACCCCTGGGGTCGGTACTGCTGCTAATATCCCCGTTTGAATTATACGTAACCAGGTAAATATTGTTGCCCGGCTCTGTAAGTTGAGTCAGGTTACCATTTGCATCATACGTCATGATAGAAACATTTCCCTTAGGGTCGGTAAAGCTGGTTACTTTGTTATAGTTAGCCGAATAAGTATAAGTGCTGGTTTGGTTCAGCGGGTCTTTCACCGTAAGCATATTACCCCTTGCATCATAGGTATAATTGTAAACATTACCATTGGCATCTGTTTCTTTTGTTTTATTCCCATTGTCATCAAATTCAAAACTCATATTAAACCCGCAGCAGTTTCCAGACAGTGAACTAAGCCAAACCTGGCCTCCCGATTTTTTGAAACCGTATTTGGTTACCTGGTTATTCCCAGTGGTTAAGTGGTCGGTTACTATTGTAATGTTAGTGGTGGTGTCATAAGAAAAACTTACGCGTTTATTACAGCCGATCAATTCGTTTACACTAAAATCGTTGTAATAAATTATATCCACCGTATTGTTGTTTTTATCGGTAATGGTTTTCATAGGACCGTTAATAAGGTAACTGTATTTATTAGCACCGCCCAGCGGATCAATTACCTGTATAAGGTTTCCATTGCCATTATAGGTGTACGTGTATGTACGGGTGGGTGCGGCAATTGCATCCACTGCAGTGGCTAACCGGCCGGTGCCATTATAAGTAAATGAAATGGTTTGCCCTGCTGTATTTACCAGCGAGGTTAGTAATGTGTCGGTGTAATTAAAATTGATAAAATTGCCGTTCGGCTCTTCCATCTTTGTTATTCTTTTATGAGTATTGTTATCAAAATAAAATTTAGTGCCGTCTAACTCAGTGAGTAAATATTTATTGGGTTGATATTGTGTAAGTGTATTAAAAAATCCATTCGGCGATTTGTATCCGCCACCGGCAAGCAGGCTGTAATTATCTTCCCTTCCATCGCCCCAGGTAATGGTGCGGCTGTTGGCCGTATCGTTTTTATATTTTATGGAATAACCAAAGCTCCACCCATTGCCAAACCCGATATTTTGGTCGAAATTGAAACTGTTGTAATTAAATGTCACGGCAATATCAAAACCCCTTGCTGGTACGTAAATATCAGTACGTGGTATAAACAAATTTCCGGTTTGTGTATTTACCTCGGTACCCAGCGGCCCCATTTTATTGGGTTTGTTTATATTTTGGGCATTGGCTGTAACTACTGAAGCAACCATTAGTATCAATGACAATAGTTTGATTGTTATTTGCTTTATAGTGATACCGTATTTATTTATTAATGCGTACATGTTTTATACTTTTATTGTCAAATACTTTTATTTCAGGTTATAATGGACAAGGGTGCCTTTGGGTGCCGTCATCTTTGAATAAATTAATATTGAGCCCGAACCACCTGCACGTATGATACCCGGAGGGCCGTTCTGTTCTGTCAACTCTAAATACAATGAAGTAGTACCATTAGCAACTCCCGCCAGCGTAAACGACATTAATATATTATGATCGCTGTATAATGTCCTTGCCTGTACAGGTATATCTACATTGGTGGGATTATTATAATTGATCTGAATTACAAACGGCCAGTTTACAAATACTTTTTCGGGCACTACGATCTCTGTGACCAATAGTGAATTTATTCCCGCTGCAGCACCGGGATCGCAACCGGGAGCATTGCCATTGCCTGCACCTGTATTAATACCGCCTCCGGTATTTATTCCGCCGTTGTTTGGATTTACTACAGAGAACCCATTGGCCAATATTGCAGTAGTGGAGTCGGGCTTGGTAAGTGTTACATCATAAATGCCCAAGGGCTTTCCCTGCAAATTAAAGGTTGCATATACTAACGTGCTATTGGTGAAATACACAGCCGACGCAGTAATGGTAGTGCCTGGCTTAGTTAGTGTCGCTGCCATATTGTTGACAAACAATGAGCCGGTTATTTTAATGGTCACATTCCCTGAATTACCACCTGAGGAGGATTGAACACTCAAGATCTTAAATGGTAGTTTCTCTGCTTTTAATGTAATATTTTGCACAACCGGTATCACCGATACGCAACGGATCGTGATGTAGTACACTCCCGCTGTTACTGATGCCATTATGATCTGTTGATTGCCGTAGTTAGGCGTATCGTATGCATAATCAAAATGAGCAGCAGATGGCACATAGTCTTTACCAATGAATAGTTGATTTTTCATGGTTAGAGAATCACCCGACTTAAGCGTCACCAATATGGTAGCGCCACTCAGCGAATCGGGTACCACCAGTTTATAAAATCTGCTGATGTTGTAAAGCGTATTGTGTGTAAGCACATTCATTGGCAACTCTTTTACTTTTACGTAGAGTTGTGTTGCCGCCATGGCTGTATTATTGTCTTTATCGGTTTCTACAATATTATTGAGCAGGTCTGTTTTTACAATTACATTGTAATTACCCTCCGTTACATTATTTACCAATGGCATAAGGCTGATGGTATCCCTTGCCAATGGCCCCATATTGATGACCTTATTTTTTATACCGAGTAATACAGCTGTAGAATCCAGTTCATTGTTTTTAGATAAATAGATACCGTCTGTGGAAACACCGGTAGCAGCATTTGCGGCAATATTTTTTATTACCCATTTGGCAGTATCCAAAGTATAACCCAGGAAAACACTATCGGGCTTCATTATATTTTCCACGATCAGGTCAGAAGGCGCCGGGCTATAAACAGTTATATATTTAAAGGCAAGGTTATTATCACTGTTGCTTTCAAATACATTACCGGTAGCGTTTACCCGGCTTATTAAAACATAGTTGCCGGGCAAAATATTTAGATCAACGGTGGCAGTAGTGGTATCATTAAAGAATTGACCAGGCTGCAAGGCGCCCACATGATTTTTTGCAGATAACAGGATATCACCGGCATTTCCAGGAATAAAGTCTGATGAAAGCCATACATCATCGCCCCATGTTGCGGGGTAAGTAACGCCGGTTCCTTTATTGCTAACCGTGTGTACCATCGTTATTGGCTGGCCAACAGCTACTGATGCCGGAGCTGTTAAAATACTATCTGTCAGATCGGGCAGCAATGGTTGTATTAGATGAATTTTTTGGGCAGCGCCAACTCCATTGCGTATGAGGTTGGTATTATTGTTCACTACTATTTCAAAGGTCTGGTTCCCTATATCTGTTTTTGCAAACACATAATAATCGCCGGTTGGAATATTGGGCGGAATTGCATTCTTTGTATCATTATAAACCTGGTTAGTATTCAACATCCCGTACTCTAAGAAATAAGAGGCCTGCACGGCATTATTATTAAATATTGAATCAGGAGAAAAATAAATGGCATCGTACCATCCCTGGAAATATAGCGGTCCAGGGTTATATCCAATATTTTTTACCGTCCAGCCGGTTAAGTACGGCCTGCCAACTACCGCTGTATCCGGGCCGGTTACAGCCGTTACGATGAAGTCATGCGATGGATTTATCAAAATCCTGCTGCCCGTGCCTGTTACATTATTATTTCCATTACTTCCTTCATAAACTACATTATCGGCATTTGTTTTAATAAAGAAATAAGCGGTATTAATTATTGCCTTCGGAAAACAGTTGTTTATTAAATAGGCAAACTGCGTATTCACATAAAATGAATCTGAATAGCTGCCACCACCAGGTACAATTTCACTATGGCTGCGCCTTGTAATAAAATAACTTGTTGCCGGATTAAAGGTTGGACTGCAACTAATAAAGATACTGTCTAGCCAGGTGCCAGCCGTAGTCCCGGCTCCATTGTTAGCTACTGTATATTTAATATAATCCGGGTAAATAGTAAAAACAGTATCTGCCAACTGTATGGATGAAACAACCAGGTCATTTGGCGCAGCCGTTGTAACTGTTGTGGATGCTGCTGCACTGATATTATTGTTTGAATTGGTTTCCCTGAATGCACTATCGTAATTGGTATATACATAAAAATACCTGGTACCGGATGTGGATGCGGGGAAAGTATAATTACGGGTATGCGGTACTGTTATGCCTACCGGTAAATCTTCTGTGTAGGCTATAGAATCTATTGCTTGTGCGCTTGCATTAAACACCGGTGATGTGCTTACATAAATTTTATCTCTTCTGATATAATTAAATACCGCGCCGGGGCCATTATTCAGTATGCTGTAGTTGATAGCGATTTGCTGCCCGCCAACAGAATTAGCAGGTACTGTTATAGTTGACACGATTGCATCGGGTCGCTGTATTGTAATGGGTGATGCACTTCTCCTTGTTTCAGGAGTACCCGGATATTCATATACATATTTGGTAGCATTGGCTAATACGTACACAAAATAATTCCCGGGTGACAGATCTGAAGGAACGGTAAAACTGCCCGTTTTAGGATGATTGGAGCCAGGCCTTATTACATTAAATGTATTTAAATCAAACTGGGTGGGATCAATTCCCAATGGTTTGCAAAGAATTGGAAGCGTGCTATCCGGTACATTCAATCCAGAATTGAATAGTCCCTGGGTGGTTTCATTTACCTGGATCGAATTGGCTGTGTTTAAACCGGTTGAGTCGGTACTTAAATAAACTTTATCGGTCCAATAACTTGAACCAAAGTTTACACTATCCCTGATCGATATACCCGGCCCGGGTGAATAGGGATAGGATAATGTACAGGTTCCGTTCGGCACAAAATAATGTCCTTTGTTTTTTTCAATATTATCATTAAAGCCGGTGTTGCTGATATTCCAGTTTACACTCATCGGCTGCGTGGTGCTGGCAAGTGTTACCGGTACTGATAATGAGCTCACCGTTAAATGCGGTGTAGGAGTAAGAAATACCTGGAGCTGGCTGCGGTTGATATTATTGCTATTCAATGCACCTTCATACAATGTATTTGTAACGTTGGTTAATACATACATAAAATAAGTTCCGAAAATATAATTGGGTATTACTATCTGCGCACTCCTGGTGTACACACTATCGGCGAGTAACTGGTTTGAATTTATGAATTCGGCACCATCAGCATTAGCATAATAAGTGTTATTGCTCTTCGGTAAATTTATCGGTATAGCGTTATTGATATTGAATAATGGACTTTGAGAAATATAAACCTTATCTGTCCATGAAGCACCAGCCGGTGTGAGCACTCCATAATTTTTTACTTTGTAGGTAAGGTTGATAGTGCTTCCGGAAAAAGTAGTGGAAGGAGTAAATACAGTATCAACCCGAAGGTCGGGCGTGGGTGATAAAGTGATCGCTATAGGCTGCGCCGTTCTTGCCGTATCATTAACTTTGGTAACCTGTTGCGGTGCATTTGTGCCCGCAGGATAATTAGTAATTACATAAGCATATAATGGAAGACTATAGCTTAATGGCAACGTGAAGCTCACTGAATTGCTGTATTGCTGTCCGCTGTTCAATGCACTTACATTGGGTTTTGCGGCAAGAAGTAATGGCCTTGATGGATAATCAAATTGTCCCCATAAGGCCGGGTTTGTTTGAGGCGGTATTGAAAAATTAGGAATGCTGTCGAAGGTAAGGAACACGCCATCTGTCCAGCTTTGATTGGTTGTAGTATTACCTGGGCCTGCGTTTCTCACCGTCCAGTTAATTGAAATAGTTTGCCCGGAAAATGCAGTCGTTGGCGCCTGCACACTCTGTGCTACCAGGTCAGGCAATGGAATTAAAGTGAATTGCTGAATTGGGCCGGTATTAATTTGCGTGCAGGAACCGTTATGCGCAACCACCATCCATTTATAGGGCTGGTTGGATAATAGTCCGCTGTTGATAGGCAATACATAATTCACCGCCGTTAAATTTGCTGCATAGGGGGTACCGGGTTGTGGTAAATCGGCACGCCATACATACAGATCAAAAGTGTAAAATATATTGGGTTGTACAGGTACCCATGAAAGGGTAAGCGGCAATTGTTGATTGATAGCTCCATTTGGAGGCAACATATTTTGTACTGAATCCGGTTGAATACTATTGATCACGTGTACTACCAGGGTGTCGTTAGCGCTTGCAGCTCCACAACTGCCACTGGCGGCTACCACTAAAGAATCAGTGCCAGGGGTTGTCCAGTTTACACTCGCAATATTTGTTGTTGATGGTAGCGTAGCTCCCCCCAATATCCTCCAGGAATAATTTGCTCCCGGAATATTGTTTACTGTATAGGTTGCCACAGCCGGGCAAAGATTGGAATAACCGGAAATCGGGTTTAAGGTGGAAACATTGGTGCAAAAACTTCTGTTTACTGCGATTGCCGGCAGATAATTAGTATCTCCATTTTGGGTAGCCCTTACCGTTACCGTACCTAACCCGGTAAGCGTTACAAGATCTCCAAAAATAGTTGCGGGGCCCGAAATAATATTATAGCTAATTGGTAAACCGGAAGTACTGCTTGCTGATACTGTTACTGTGAGATTGTTATAATCCTGGTCAGGTATTGAAGGGAATGTAATGAGCTGTGAAGCCTTATCAACAGTAAAACTTCGTGTAACCGTAGCCGCTGTATCATATATATTATCCCCGGATTGGTTGGCGGTTAGGGTTACCAGTCCCGTACCGGTGATGATTAGAACATTTGTCTGTGAATTGATCGTTGCCGGACCGCTTACAACAGCAAAAGAAACCGGTAATCCTGAAGTGGCGCTGGCATTGGGTACAAAAGGTGCATCGCCATAAGTTTTGTTTGGTATCGCAGGAAAACTAATGGATTGAGCAACAGCTGCAGCTGCGAAAGATATTGTATTTGAAACCGGGCCATTACCACAATAATTAATGAATTTTAAAGTATAGTCTCCTGCTAAAGATGCATAATAAGAAGCATTGCTAGCACCAGCAATAAGAATTCCATTTCTATACCATTGATAATTTGCTGATGCCGGAACCTGTGATGCATACAACCATCTGCCTGTATTGTTGATAGTTGGAGTTGCTATTGGTACTGCCGGTTTTACTTCAATTGATATAATTTTTTGAGGACCGATACCACAATGATTTGAACTTGTACAAATAAGATTGTAGGTACCTGTTGTTGTCCAGTTGACGATGGCTGTATCTCCGTTAGTAGTAAAACTGCCACCGCCGGAAAGGTTCCAGCCATAAATAGTATTGACCTCGTGAATGCTGGGATAATATTTTTGAAGACCAGTTCCAATGCAAGCGGGGTTGGGGCCAATGATATTAAAGGTCTGTTGTGGCACCTTGCTGAGTATCACCGTTCTTGTATTGATACTGGTGTCGGGAGGTAGATTGCCTACTACTCTTATTTTATGATTTTTTCCAAATGCAAAGAGAAAGTTCATAACCACCTGTATGGTATCTGAGGTGGTGGATACTTTAGTGCCTATTACAGGATTAAAAGATGGGTTGAAATTTCCGAGGCTGTCAGAGATCTCCACATTAAACCTGTTGCCGGCGATCATCGCTGTATCCAAAATAAAAGGAACATTGAAAAAAACATCAGCGCAGGGTATGGAGTCCACATTACCCATGGTAATAATTGGCTTTCGAACCGGTTTAAATGAAAGCGTTACCGGGCCGTATCCTGTTAGAGGAGTGCCTGAAATTACAGTACCTGATACAATATTTCCGCTATAGCCGCCATTGCCCCATGACTGCCATAAACTTCCGTTCCATCCTGCCACCTGCATTAAATTAAAAAGATAGGCAGGCCCACTTCTTGCACTATCATAACGGAGTGTTACGCTCACATCAGAGCTTCCATTATTTCTCGACAATTTCCAGTATTCTTTTCCTGAGATACCACCAAAGCCAGGGGAATACAATGAGGTATCATATCCATCATTGCCCGGATTATGATGAAAATATCTTGCTGTAAATTCATCTGTTGATGCACCGGGTGCCGAGATATTTATCGGTGCATACCAATAGACATTGTTCTCAAATGCACCCACCGGAAAACTAAAAGCCTGGTCACCTATTTTCTTTACGGGGCCGATCACAAAACCCGAATTGGGGACAACTGAAGCGGTGCTTCCATTATTGAGAATAAGTAATTTATTGGTATCTGAAACAATATGACCTCCAAAAGCAGCCAGATCCAGGCTGTTATTAATACTTATGTTTTGATCCAAAATGATATTTGCGCCCCCGCCTTTTTGAATGAATAAATTTTGGATGATGATGGGAACAGTACCTGCCTGTATGATGTGCGCATTTGTGTTACCAACGAAAGTAAAATTGTTGATGTCAACGCCGCCATTATTTGAATTAACAATAAAATTACCATTTACCTGCAGTGGATTGCCACCTCCTAACGCTATAGAAATAGTTGCGGAAGAATTATTTATTACATTAAGATCACCTTCTACATAATCATGACCCGGAGAGGCATTGCTTAAATAATTATTACCATAGTCACTGTTATTTATCAAAGTAAGATCACCATGGAAAGTATTGAAAATGACAGAACTGTTATGTACGCGGCCCGTGCTGTCATTTAAAACAGTATTGCCATAAAATGTATTGGAGAAGAACTCAGATAGGCCACTATAATCATTGCAGGAAAAATTCCCCTCCAGGAGACTACTGTGTAAAATTGGCCCATATACTCTCGTGGCCACAATATTATTGGCAGAGTATATGTATGCATTCTCCAATTGGAGTGTTCTTAATACGTTCAGGTCATTACCAGCCATATCCAGTTCCGCGCCGCTTTCCATCACTAATCCTCCAATTGTTATATTAGTAGATGCCAACGGAGAGTTAGGTACATCACCGAAAGAAGGAATAGTTACTTTTGTACAAGATCCGGGAACACCCGCTGGCGTCCAGTTGCCGCTGTCGTTCCAATCATTGCTGTTATTACCGTTCCATGTTTTTTCGGCGCCTGCAGGGCAACTGTTGTTGCAAATGGCAGTTATCTCGGAAATAGAGGAGCAACCCGGTGCATTATTTTGAATAATAGCTCCGCCACCGCTGCCCAAATAATTACACAAGGGAGCAAAGGAGCAAACTGCCAGTTGGATATTATCGGTGATCCTTACTGAGTCAAGACCATTGTTTTGTATTACCAGGTTATTATTTAAAAAATTCAATGAGGTTATCCCCGGGTTTTCTATTATCCATAAACCGCTCCCGATTGATGTAATATTACTAAGCCCCGTAGGATCGGTTAATGCGTTATTGGTATTAAGCTCCAATGTGCCAGTGACAGCGTTTATATTGCTTAATGCAGATATGTCAGTTAGTAAATTATTATACCCAATAGATATACCTCCGCCAAAAATATCTCCACTTAGTTTTTCGAGACCATGTAGGGAGGTCAGATTTTGATTAGCAAGAATATAAAAATTGGAGGAAGCCGTAATGCTATCCATACCAGACAGGTTTGTTAGTCCTGTATTGATCATATAAAAGGTACTGATCGCAGTATTGGTAAGATGATAGCTTATCCCCGCTATACTGGTTAAATTGGGTGAATTAGCAAAAAGAAAACCCCAGGTTACATGAAGATTATTAAGGCCAATATTTGTAAGCGCCGTATCAGTATCCAGGTATAAATATCCGTTCATTGTACTAAGGTTGGTAAGGCTGCTTAAATTGGTGATCGGTGTATGTGCTATATATATTCCCCCATTGGAGGTTGTTATACTTGCAATTCCGCTAAGTCCATTCAGGTTAGTTAAAGCAGTGGAGTCAATATTAATAAGCCCGATTGTAGTAATATTATTGCTCAACCCTGCATTACTGGTTTGTACAGGCTGGTCTGTAAAAATAATAGCGCCTAACAGGGTCAGGTTATTTAATCCTATACTTGTCAACGCGGCATTGTGTTCTAATTGTAGCGTATCTCCTATTTGTGTAAGGTTAGATAGCGCAGATAAATTCGTTATAGAAGTATGGCTGATTTTAAATTTGTTTATTACTTGTGTAATGCTGCTCAACCCGGTCAGGCTGGTGATCGCCGGGCTCGCTCCGGTGCCGTCAATAAACAGGTATTTGGGTGTAACGCATGCAGGATAAGTGGTGCTGAAATTATTTATTTGTGCCTGGGTAGTTAAAATAATGGTATCAACTGTACAGGATGAAGTTTTATTAGTGATGGCTGAATTTTGTTGATTCCTGGCTGTAATACCGCTGCTCCTTTTTACTACTATCTTTTTCATTTGAGCTGTCAGTTCAGTATTGATAGCCAGGAAGAGACAAGCCCAAATAAGTATAGATTTACATTTCATTCTCTGTATTTTGAGATTAATTTTGTTCTGATATGGTTATTCCATTGGGCAAAAGGGAATTCATCTGAATTGGAGATAAAACGATGCAACAAAAATGGCTATATAGTTTCCGCCAGCTAATAATCAATTTGTATTAGATAAGAATGAAAAAAAACTACTTCATACTTTTTGTTATTTTGCTGGAGTTGGCATCAGTTCCTGTTTATGCACAAACAAGAGTTACCGATAGTTTGCGGCACTATATTGACACAGCCCGAACTGCCGCAGAGAAACTACCGGCGATCCTTAGATTGTGTGAGCTCACATTGAGTGCCGATTCATCATTGCCTTACGTTATCATGGCAGAGGCCGCCGCTGCCGAAACAAAGGAGAAATTAAATGCAGACAAAGCAGCGTACGAACGGTCGTTTTATTATGCGCGAAAAAACTATATTGATAGCTCGCTGCACATTATTGATCTGCTGATATCGAATTATGAAAACGATAACAGCCAACAAAAATTTTACCTGGGCGTTTTATTTTTTAAGGCAAAAATACTGGACAGGGGAAACCGCTATACTCCATCTCTTACCCAATTATATAAAGTAGTTGAAGTTGCGGAAATACAAAAAGACACCCTGGTACAAATACAGGCCAAAACCGGTATCGGCTGGGTGTTGATGGAAATGGAACAATATAAAGACGCATTGCAATGGCTGTACAAGGCTCTGAATACATCGCCTGATAAAAAATTTTATAAAAACTACGGCGCATTATACAGCAATATCGCCTCCACCTATAATGCCTTAGGAAAGACAGACTCCGCCCAGGTTTATATTAACATTGCAATAAAAGATGCACGTGAAAATGAGAACCTGCTCTTCCTGGCTACGGCACTCAGTATGCAGGCTAAAATATTTATTGACGGCAAACAACCTCAGCGGGCCGAAGCTCCTTTACATGAGATTGTGGAAATAAGAAAAAAATTGAATGATCTATTTTATACGGTATATGATATGAGTAACCTGGCCAGTTATTATGCAAATAATAAGCAGCCGGCAAAAGGCATTGAATTGTGTAGAGAAGGCATCAGTCTGGCAAAACAAAGTGGTTTGTCATCCCAACTACTGATGATCTATCATTCATTGGCAGAAAATTACAAGGCAGCCGGCGATATGGCTGAATACAGTAAGACATTAGAAGCCATCATCGCATTAAAAGATTCATTCAACAATATCAATTCTTCTAAGCTCCTGGCGGATATGCAATCCAGCAGTGAGGCCGTGAAAAGTGAAAAGACGATCGCCGACCAAAAATTAAATCTCACAAAGAAAAATTACTGGCTTTTCGGTTCCGCTTTATTTGCAATGCTGACAGGTATCATAGTTTGGCTTGGCTTTAAAAATTATCGGCGTAAACAAGGCATTAAAATGCAAATGGCGCTGGAAGAAGAAAAAAGGATCGCAGCCCAATCGATCATTGATGCGGAAGAACACGAACGAAAACGAATTGCCGCCGACCTGCATGATAACATAGGCGCCTATGCATCAGCGATACGGGCCGACATAGAAAAAATTGCAGATACTGGTTTTGAAAAAAATAATAATTCCCTTCAAAACCTGCAGCAACATTCACAGGAGATAATTAATTCACTCAGGGATACTATTTGGGTATTGAATAAAGAGAATATTACGATCACGGGGATCAGTGACCGTATAAAAAATTATATCAGTAAACTTCGGCCAACTTATGATAATATTCAATTTCATATCAGCGAAGAGATAAAAAATGATGTTCGCATAAGTTCTCAGCATGCGCTCAATATTTTCCGGATCGTGCAGGAGGCCATACACAATGCACTTAAGCACGGAGAAGCTGCCAATATCAGCATCCATATCAGCAGCAATGAAATCATTTTAATACAAGTTAAGGATGATGGAAAAGGAATCACACAGAGCGACAGCATGGAGGGCAATGGTCTGTTGAATATGAAAGCCCGGGCGAGGGAAATTGGTATGCAGTTATCTATTGTATCAAAAGCCCATCAAGGCACGGTACTTTTCCTGGGAACTAATACAAATTGATTATTAAAATCGGAATAAAAAACAAACAGCTTGCAACTGCAAAATAAACAATATGAATAAACGCATAAGAGTAGGACTAACGGATGACAAAGCGGTGAACCGTAGTAGTATCGGCTATAAAATAAAACAATTCGAAGACCTCGACTTTTGTTTTACTGCTGTAAACGGTAACGATTGTCTCGAACAACTAAAGGGCCTTCCTTTGGAGAAAATGCCGCAGGTGATCTTCATGGATCTTGAAATGCCGGAAATGGATGGTGTACAAACAATTAGTTTGGCCCGTTTATTATACCCGGATATTTATTTCGTTGTACTAACGATCTTTGAAGATGAAGATAAGATCTTTGAGGCCATCAAAGCAGGCGCCCATGGCTATTTGCTTAAAGACGAAAGTGCCATCGCACTGCACAATGCAATAACCAATGTCATTGAAACGGGTGCGGCCCCCATGAATGCTGCCGTTGCCCGTAAGGCGTTTGAAATGCTTAGCAGGGCACAATTGCAAGCAGAAACAAAAACCGCTGATCCCCACCTGCTGGATGTATTACTTACCGACAGAGAAAGAGAAATATTATTACACACCATTAATGGCCACGATGCCAAGCGCATTGCTACGATACTCGACATCAGTGTGAACACGATACGCAAGCATATTGCCAACATATACCAGAAATTACATGTAAACAGCAAGGCACAAATAATAAGCCTTGCACATAAGAATAATTGGGTGTAAAAAAGCAAGCTCTTATAGGATAAATAAAAGCTCCACCGATGGAGCTTTTATTTTATTTGTATCGGGAATAGGAAAATTATCTAACCAAATTGTGCAGGATTTTATCAGTTTCTTAGGCGAATATTAAATATTTCATACATCACTTGCCGACCTGTTTTAAGTGGGCTAGGACATCAAGATGATATCAATATTTGAAGTATTCCTGTAAAAGGCTAAAAATTGCGTCTACTGTATGTTTGTCCATTACCCCCAGTTTCTTTTTCAGCCGTTCTTTATCTACTGAACGTATTTGATCTATAGCCACCTGTCCTTTCTTTCTGTCAAATGTACAGTTCACCCTTGAAGGGTAAGACTTTATTGCAGAAGTTAATGGAGCAATGGTAACTGTATTCAAATACCTGTTTGCTTCCTCCGGAGAAATAATAACGCAAGGACGTGATTTTTTGATTTCACTACCCACTGTTGGATTTAATTGCACCATCCATACTTCTGTACGCTTTACTACCATGTCCATTCCTCCTTATCAAATTTATTTCCGCTATCCATCCAGTTTTTTTCTTCAGCTGTTATTTTACCTGTTGCCTGTTTAAACTGTTCTTCCCAACCTGCACGGGCTTTATGAGTTGAACTAAGCATGATACCCTCTTTCGTTAATTCAATAGTAACTCCATTTTCAAGATTATACTGTTGTATCAGTGCTTGCGGAAGACGGATACCTTTAGAGTTTCCAATATCTATTACCTTTATTCGCATAATACAAAGTTATTACAAAGTAATTACATTGTAAAAATTTATTTTGATCCCATATCCTAAATAAAAAATGTTATTTCCAAAAACAATCCGGTTACAGCATATCGTTTTACCTGGTAAAGAGTGAACTCAAGCCCATCGATATAATTACCCTCCCTCTTTTGAAAAGCTTTAACACTGAACTTAATTTCCTCTAATTGCAGTTACGGCTGTTTTTTGTAGAATAATCTTTACATAAATACCTGCTTTATACTACTAATAAGTGGCAGGGGAATCCGGATATTTGGATGTTTAGAATTTATACTATCAGGCATTTGATCTGAGTTGTAAAAAATTCCTTTAGTATGCGTTAATTAAAATTTTATTAATATAAAATTCTGTTCAATGAAAATCGAGCAAAAAAAATTCTCCAGTTTAAAAGGATGGGAATGTCTGAATAAAAATTCTTTTGATGCAGGCTCCTGCAATATGGTATTTGCATTTGTTAGTACATCAGTCTTTGAGGATCCTGCTATATATGAACATATCAGGATGAATTATCCCAATGCCGACATATTAATAAATTCTACTGCTGGAGAAATTTATGATATACATGTAAACGATGATACCATTTCGCTTACAGCAATTTGTTTCGAAAAAACAGAAATAAAAACCGCCAAAGTTCAAATCGCTGATATGTTAAACAGCCGGGATGCAGGTGCTTCACTTGCAGCTGATTTGGATCCTGTAAATCTCAAGAGTGTATTGATTATATCAGATGGCCAAAAAGTAAACGGCACTGACCTTGTACAAGGGTTAAAGGAATGTTTGCCAGATAAAACGATTATTACGGGGGGATTGGCAGGCGATGGTGCAAGATTTATGAAGACGCTAGTTGGCTTAAATGAGACTCCTATTGAAGGAAGGATAGTAGCCATTGGGTTTTATGGTGATAACCTCACCGTTGGTTATGGCAGTATTGGGGGATGGGATTCTTTTGGCCCTGAACGTTTGATAACAAAATCTAAGGACAATATTCTCTATGAACTTGATGGAAAACCTGCCCTTGATATTTATAAAATGTATCTCGGCGAATATTCAGATGAACTTCCAGGTTCCGGATTGTTATTTCCTTTAAGCATTCGTGCAGCCGACTCTGAGGAATCAGTGGTAAGAACAATACTCGGTATAAATGAGGAAGAAAAGAGTTTGATTTTCGCAGGTAATATGCCCAAAGGATTATATGCCCGCTTGATGAAAGCCAATTTTGACAGGCTGATTGAAGGTGCATCCATTGCCGCACATAACAGCATAATCCCAAATTTAAAAAAACCTGAACTCGCTGTTTTGATAAGCTGTGTAGGAAGAAAGCTTGTGTTAAATCAGCGTATTGAGGAAGAAGTTGAAGTTGTAAGAGCTATTTATGGAGCTGATACAGCCATTACAGGTTTTTATTCTTATGGTGAAATTTCACCTTCTGCTAATTTTGCGAATTGTGAATTGCATAATCAAACAATGACCATAACAACATTTTCAGAACAATGAATAAGCTATTAAAAAGACAGCTTCAGAAATATTTTGGAAGTATAGATGATGTGCCTCAAAATTGTGTCATATTGTTAGAGATAATCAGCGAGTCCTATGAACATTATGAGAAAGACCGTAAGCTGATTGAACGTTCTATTGAACTAAGTTCAAAAGAAATGATTGAGTTGAATGCTGAACTCAGGAAAGAAAAAGTAGAGCTGAAAAAAGCACATAAAGAGTTAAAGACGCTTTTTGAAAATATTGATGAGGTTTTGTTTTCGGTAGATATGGTTTCATTCAAACTTTTACAAATGTCTACTGCCTGTGAAAAAGTCTATGGTTATACTTCCCTTGAATTCTTTTCAGATGGCGAACTCTGGCAAAAAGTAATTCACCCGGAGGATAAGCACATTGTAGAGGAGCAGATGGGCCTGCTTTACCAGGGTAGTCAGGTTACAAACCAATACCGCATTATACATAGAGACAAAAGCATAAAATGGCTGGAAAATAAGATTACACCTACACTTGATGAGGCAGGCCAGTTGGTACGAATTGACGGGATGTCCAATGATATTTCTGATCGCAAACGTGCAGAGATAGAATTGGAAGAATCATTTTCAATTATTGAAGCCACATTGGAGTCAACAGCTGATGGTATTCTAGTAGTGGATATCACTGGGAAGATAGTCAGGTTCAATAATAAATTTTTAGAGTTATGGCGAATGCCCCGGGAAATATTAGATAGTGGGGATGATTCAAAGTCTATTGCATTTGTGTTGGATCAAGTGGTAAACCCGGACGAATTTATTGCTGGAATAAAAAAAATATACGCTGTAGTGGAAAAAGTAGACACAGATTCGGTCTATTTTAAAGATGGTAGAGTTTTCGAACGTTATTCGCAGCCACAAGTTATTAACGGAAAATATGTAGGCCGTGTCTGGAGTTTTCGGGATGTAACAGAACGAAAAAAATCTGAAAAAGAAATTCTCATCAGTAACGAAAGATATAACCTGGTGGCAAAAGCCACCAGTGATGTTATATGGGACTGGAACCTGAAGACCAATAAAGTGATACGCACTTCAGAAAATATGAAAAAAATACTAGGCTATGAAGCTGAAGAAGCTAATGAAAATGCAGCCTTCTGGACAAACCTGATACACCCTGATGATTTGCCAAAAATAATGGAAGGATTTGAAACTATTTTCATCAATCCCTCAGAAATGTACATAGAAACCGAATACCGGCTTAAAAAAGCCAATGGGGAATATGCCTATATATATGATAAGGGGTTTATAGTAAGGGATAAAACCGGTAAAGCAATCAGGATGATTGGTGCCAGCCAGGATATATCAAAACTTAAAGAGAACGAATTACAATTACAAAAGCACGCAAAAGAACTTGCTATATCCAATGAAGAACTGGAGCAGTTTGCATACGTGGCCTCTCATGATTTGCAGGAGCCACTGCGCATGGTAACCAGTTTTCTTACGCAGCTGGATAAAAAGTATGGGACAGTACTTGATGAGAAGGGAAAAAAATATATTGACTTTGCAGTTGACGGGGCAAAACGCATGAGGCAGATCATTTTAGACCTGCTCGAATATTCAAGAGCAGGCAGGACTATGGATGGTATGGAAAATATTGACCTAAAAGAATTGATTCAGGAGATACAGATACTTAACAGGAAAAAGATTGAAGAAAGAAAAGCTGTGATTAATTATGACGGCCTCCCTCAGGTATATGGGCATCGTTCGCCTTTGTGGCAGGTGTTTCAAAACCTCATCAACAATGCATTAAAATACAGTAAAGATGACATACCCGCCAGAATAAACATTGTTGCCGAAGAATTAATGCAACATTGGCGGTTTGCTGTAACTGATAATGGCATTGGTATTGAGCAGGGGTACTTCGACAAGATCTTTATTATGTTTCAAAGGCTTCACAACAAAGATGAATATTCCGGAACAGGAATGGGGCTGGCAATAACCAAGAAAATTATTGAAAGCATGGGAGGGAAGATATGGCTCTCATCAGAAGAAGGAAAAGGAAGCACTTTCTATTTTACCATAGTGAAGCAATACAATGCAGTTTTAATGACTGCTAAAAACACGGTTAACTAGTTAAATAAATAAAATCCATGGAACCTATACACATATTATTAGTTGAAGACAATGAAGGCGATATTCTGCTTACTGAGGAAGCACTTGAAGATGCAAAAATAATAACTGAGCTTAGTGTGGTTAAGGACGGCAGGCAAGCAATTGATTTCGTTACGCGACAGGGTAAATATGCTAAAGCAAAATTGCCAGACCTTATACTGCTGGACGTAAACCTGCCAAAAAAAAATGGCCATGAAGTGTTACAATATTTAAAAGGTGATGAAAAATTAAAACGTATTCCTGTTATTATGTTAACCACATCATCTTTTAAAAAGGATATCAACCTGGCTTATGATAATTATGCCAACTGTTACATTACAAAACCTATAGAAGTGAAAGATTTCATCAATGTAGTAACTACTATTGAAAATTTCTGGATTGCTATAGTGAATTTGCCAATTAAATGAACTCCAGTAAATGAGAAGAGACAAAAAGCCATATAGTGTTTTAGTAATAGAGGATAATACCGGAGATTTTACTATAGTAGATGATTTCTTAAGGGAACAGATTTTAAATCCATTTATTATACAAGCTAAAAACTATAAACAGGCTTTGTCAATCCTCTCTGAATCGGATATAGTATTTGATATAATTCTTTTAGACCTAAGCTTGCCGGATAAAAATGGCCAAAATCTGATCTCCGAAATGTTACGGATAGTTCCGTTATATCCAATTATTGTTTTAACGGGGTATACCGATATTGAATTTAGTATCAAATCAATATCGCAGGGTATTTATGATTACTTGCTTAAGGATGATCTTAATTCAATAACCCTGTACAAAAGTATTGTGTACGCTATAGAACGTTGTAAAACTATTACTGAACTGAAAAAATCAGAAAAACGGGCCAGTGACCTTTTCAATTTAAGTCCTCAGCCGATGTGGATTTTCGATCAGGAAACATACCGGTTTATAAAGGTAAACAAATCTGCCGTGGATCATTACGGGTTCAGTAAAGAAGAGTTTATCAATATGACTATTATGGATATCAGACCCGATGATGAAATTTTAAAAACAAAAGAAGTTATTGAAGTACTGAAAATAAAAGCTGATGACATTTTCAAAGGGAAAGCTATACATCGTAAAAAATCGGGAGAGCTCATTGAAGTTGAACTATTCAGCAATCCAATAATTATCAATGATCAACATTTCAGATCGGTAATAGCTATTGATGTTACTGAAAAGAATATTTACGAAAAGAAGATTATGAAAGCAATTATCAAAACACAGGAGGATGAGCGGTATGAGATCGGAGGAGAACTGCATGATAATGTTTGCCAGATTATGGCGATGAGCCAGATCAGTCTTGGTATGTTGAAAGAATACATCGCGCCGGAGAAAATGACTTTGTTAGATCAAAGCAGGGCGCATCTCAAGCTGGCATTAGATGAGATTCGAAATCTTTCTCATCGCCTTGCACCAGCTTTTTTTAGTGAGTCAACGCTGGAAGAAGCATTCATCAGGTTGTTTAATACATTTAATATGGAGGATAAATTTGAGATCTTACTCAATTTTGACGGCGCCGTTAAAAGTTATCCCATAAGCCTGGAGATACAGATAAATCTTTACCGGATACTTCAGGAACAATTGAGAAATATTCAAAAATATTCAAAAGCTGCTTTAATTGAAGTGGATGTACTTATTTACAATAATAAACTTAAAATGCGGGTATCAGATGATGGCGTTGGATTTAATGTTAATACTATTAAGGATGGTATTGGCCTGGCAAATATGAAAAGGCGTACAGAATTATTTTCGGGGAATTTTGAATTAGAATCATCGCCTGGCAATGGGTGTGTAATAATAATTGATATCCCTTTACAAGAATCGGGGAATAGCGCATACAATTCTAATCTAAACTTAACACCAAAATAACCAAGGCGGATAAAAACTCAACAACCACCATCTAAGAAGGTGGGTTGAATTACAGCTTCATTCCAATAACAAATCAAGAGCAATGTTTTTAATCGGTTTTATCACTTCTTTATATGACCTCCCTTTTTTTATAGTAATAATAAAAGATTGATCTTTAAGGTTAACGTCTTTTCTCTTTACTTGCATCATTTCTGGGAGTCTTGCTCCTGAGTGAAAAAAAATTTGCAGAAATAACCAAAACCTATATTGATATTTGTATAGATACTCAATTTATTATCTGCCTGTTTTCTATTGATGGCAGTTTACGCACTCTTTGAATGTTTTTCTTTTTAGAAAGATCTCTCAGTGGGTTTACTTCTACTTTCTCAAGTTCTATAAGTTCTTTATAGAGTATCATCAAATAGCCTCTGATCTTGTTAAATCTATATGCACTTTCTCCATAACAAATATCTATATGCAGCAACAATTGTTTAATATGTTTCCGACTAATCATACTTATGGGCAAATCTGAATACCTGAGTTGTATGGCTGCTGATGTAACGAATTTTAGTGCACTTCTCAAGTCTCTTTTAGTAGAAACAGAGGCTGTTATTCTTTTCTCTGCCATTGTAAGTGCCGTAACAAAAGAAGTTGATGATTCTATTTCCTGATGAGTAGGTATTATTTCTATATTTCTATTTGTAATTGGATTATAAGCCTTGTTCTTAAGCCTACCTATTTCACCTTCAATAATCAATCTTGTGTCTGTTTGCCTCTCCTGAATTGTATTAAATTGATTCATTCGCTTAATTACAATCAGTTTACCATATTTATACTTTGGATTGTCTTTAAAACTGGGGTCATAAAACCTGTAATAAACATACCAGCTTTTCTTAGTAGAAACCTTTGGAGATTCCCAATTTTTTGGGTGAACTTTTAGCTCTGTGCAATAGCACTCAAATGGGAGTTTAATCATTGTTTTAGCATTTTTTTGTTAACTGATTTGTTAACTCTAACACCAAAACAAACAAGAAGGCTAAAACTAAAAAGCCCAAATCCTTACTAGTAAAGGACTTAGGCTTAGTATCGAGGATAGGAAAATTATCTAACGAAATTGTGGCGGATTTTAACAGTTTTACGCACTTGGTAAATTGGTACTATGATTAGAAATTCCGGTATAATTGACCTCTTCTGACTTTCTCCTTGATGAAACGATTGGGAATACCGTGGGTGATGAAAAATAGTTTACCAATTATAAGCCTAAACCTGGAAAATTCAGAAACTGAGTTAAGAAAAATGCTTTTGGGAGTTGGCCGGATAGGATTTACCTGTAATTGGCAATTACAATCAACTTATTGACATCATGTACGATAATTTTCCTGCCCTTTGTTTCCAGAATACTGGATTCTTTAAATTCAGTTAGCACCCTAACCACATTTTCCCTTGCTGTTCCAACAAGGCTTGCTAAATCATCCCGACTCATATTTATTTCTACGGGTGTCCCTTTATGAAAATTAACTTTATATTTTTCACGTAATACAATTAATTGTAGTGCCAATCTTTCCCGAACCGATTTTTGAGCAAACATAGTAAGACTGTTTGCCAATACTGCAAATTCATGACTTAACGTTTTTAACAACCGCTTATTCAATATGTCTGATTGACTTAGTGTTAGTAAAAAATCTTCCTTGGGAATAAATGTTATCGTACTTTCCTCTAAAGCAGCTGCAAAATCTGGATAACGGTCTTCTGCAAGGATCGCATGATATCCTAAAAGTTCACCTGTGTTAGCTACATAAATAATCTGTTCTTTACCCTCTTTATCTACTTTGTATTTTTTTACTTTGCCTTCTTTAATAAAAAAAATACCACTAGGGTACGCTCCTTCCCTAAACACAATTTCTCCCTTCTTATAAATTTGTTCCGATTTATGGGCAGTCAACAATTTTAAATCATCAGGAGACAAATCTGCTAATACGGATTCGCTTTTGAAGTCCCAGTTATCAATCGGAAAAATACCACGTATGCTCATGTGCCTGCAAATTTACCCCTTTATAAATTGATAAAACTCACATTTTACGATGATAAGGTTTACCGCATAGCATATATATGTAAAATAACTTTGCAATATGAAAGCAGAAAAAATACCCACGCCAGACCTGTATTATACTAACGACCATGAATGGATCGAATTTAAGGGCCCGGTAGCTTATGTGGGTGTTAGTAGTTTTAAACTCATCGGATTTAAGGAAGTACATCAAATCATCTTTAATGAGCCGTCTGGTTTCAAGGAACGAGGTGAATTAATTGCTGCCATCAAGTATAAAGATTACCTGGTTGAAGCCCATATGCCGGTTGATGGCAAGGTTTTACAAGTCAATACCGATTTACTATATGGCGATCAACATCTTTTATTACAACATGCTGAAAGCAGTGGTTGGATAGCCTTGATTGTACCCGCGCAGCCTAATGAGAGAAAAGATCTACTGCTTCCTAAAGAGTACCTACTGGGTAGTACTAGTAAATACTCAAGAAAAAAAGATGACTAATATTAAAACAGCACATTATGCCTGTGATTGAAAGAAAAATACATACCAGAAAATGGTTTAATTCCGATGATCAACTAGATCAGATCTATCCAGTGTCTATGCAGCAATTGGCACAAAAACACTGGACCCCATTAAATGTGGCAAGAAAAACTGCTGACTTTTTAGCTGCTGACAGCAGTGTCAGAGTATTGGATATCGGCAGTGGTATAGGTAAGTTTTGCCTGGCTGCTGCATATCATAAGCCGAAAGCATTTTTTTATGGAATAGAGCAAAGGAAAAGCCTCATGAATTGCGCAGAAATTGCCAGGCAAAACCTATGTATCAATAATGCTTCTTTCATTTATGGAAATTTTACCGCACTGGATTTTAGGCATTATGACCATTTCTATTTCTATAATGCATTTTATGAAAATATAGAAGGAACTGAAAAGATCGATAACAGTATAGACTATTCCCGGGAACTGTATAATTATTACAACCGCTATTTATATAAGCAATTAGAGCAAAAACCGGTGGGCACAAGACTCGCTACTTATCATAGCCTCGAAAATGAAGTGCCAAAAGACTACCATGTTGTATATTCTGAACTGGACAATCTATTGAAATTCTGGATAAAAATATAAAACTATATATTATGCATACAGATCTTAATAATGAAGCTGCAGCCCTCAGCTTACAACTAAAACCAGCCGAAGGGTATTTAGAATGTGAAAAAGTGGTGATACATCATATAAAGAAATACCTGGTAAATGGGAATATCTCTCCTGATACAGAACCCCGCCTTAAAAAGTTGTTAGCATATTTACAGGAAATGATCGAAATAAATAAGGACACTAATGATTGCATCAATTATCGATATGCGGCAGGATTTTTAAAGACCATACTGGAAACACCCTATTGGCATAGTTGGATAAAAAACATTTAGCCAATGAATGCCAGATGAACGCGAGTAAAATAGTAAAAGATGAATAACAAAGAGCAGGTGAAAGTACCTGGTTACTTAGTAACAGTATGTAATCATAAATGCCCTCAATGCAGGGAAGGAGATATGTTTGAGGATAAACATGCTTTCCATCTTAAAAGCTTTATGAAGATGAATGAAAACTGTCTTGTTTGCGGGCAAAAAACAGAAATCGAAGAAGGCTTTTATTATGGTACAGGGTATGTAAGTTATGCCTTGGCGGTTGCCTTTTCTGTTTCAACTTTTATTGGCTGGTGGGTATTAATAGGAATTTCTGTAGATGATAACCGGATATTCTGGTGGTTGGGCACAAATGCATTTTTGTTGCTGTTATTTCAGCCTTATTTCATGAGATTATCAAGATCAATATGGTTATCATTTTTCGTGCATTATAATGAAAACTGGAAAGTAGAAAATCCTGGCAGTGGAAAGTTATAATTGTGTCCCCTAAACGCAAAATATTTAACTATGGCAGTATCCCTGAATGAGTACAAGACAAAACTCATCAACAAAATCTTGTTTGCTTCTTCACAGACGGAAGTACAAAAATTCAGTGATGCAGCAATAAAAACACTAAAACAAAGCAAGCTGGATGAAGATATCATTGTTCGTTTTGTGGATAAGATGATCAGTGAACTTGATCTGTTTAATCCTATGAATAAAAATGCACAGCAATGGAGTAACATTTCGATGGCAAAAATCATTTTTAACAGGTATAAAAACAAAGACCTTAAACCAGTTAAATAAAACGATCGTATAGTGGATTTGCAGCTCGCTATCGTTTTTGCCATTGCTCATGTGATTTCAAGTATAGTGGGAGGATATACATAACTTTAGGGGAGAAGAAAAATTTTCAGCGCCTGCTATTTCATTAATAAATACAATCTGCATATCTATGTCTGATCTTTTGTTACTTTCTTTGATTTTATTTTTACCTATTGCAGGGATGATAACAATTCCATTGCTGCCGCCTTCAATCAGGGCAAAGGGTAATTTTCTTTTTGTTCTGATGATCGCTGTTATTACTACTATCCCGGCTGTAAAAGTATTAACAGGAGATACCGTTCATATCGAAATAAATAAAACCTTTGTTTTTGGAAATATCTCACTTAATATAGACAGCCTGTCGGCCTGGTTTATCCTGATCATCAATTTAACCTGCATTAACGGAGCTTTTTATGGTATTGGTTATATGAAACAATATGATCAGCAAAAGGCTAATCTTTCAATGCACTGGACAATGTTTTTACTTTTTCAATCGTCCATGTTATGGATATGCATGGTGCAAAATGGGCTTGCTTTTCTGATCGTATGGGAGTTGATGTCCATTTCCTCCTTCCTGCTTGTCATCTTTGATCACAAGAATAAAGCAACACTCCGGGCAGGAATAAATTACCTTGTCCAAATGCATATCGGCGTCCTGTTTCTTACTTCTGCATTTATCTGGGTTTATTTTTCTGAAGGTTCATTTGAGTTTTCCGCAATTCAAAAATTCTTTTCCTCCAATACTAACCTATGGCTGTTTCTTTTATTTTTTGCCGGCTTTGGCATTAAAGCAGGTTTTATTCCTTTGCATTCATGGCTACCCCAGGCACACCCGGCAGCGCCATCACATATTTCGGGAGTCATGAGTGGCGTGATCGTTAAGCTGGGTATTTATGGGATATTCAGGATCATTTTTTTATTAAAGCAGGATTTTACCCTCATTGGTGAGATCATTATCTGCCTTTCCATACTTACAGGATTATTTGGTATCCTTAATGCGTCTGTTCATCGTGATATAAAGAAAATGCTTGCCTATTGTACCATCGAAAATATCGGGATCATAGGGATCGGCATCGGGCTGGGCCTGATGGGGATCGGGAGTGGAAATACCGTGATGATCATTTTGGGATTTTCAGGGGCTTTGCTGCATACTTTAAATCATTCTCTTTTTAAATCACTTCTTTTCTTTACTGCCGGTTCTGTGTACCAGCAAACACATACCCGGGATATGGAAAAGCTGGGTGGATTGGTAAAGCATATGCCTCAAACAGCCCTGTTTTTTCTTATTGGCGGAATGGCGATTGGGGGTCTTCCTCCTTTTAATGGGTTTGTTTCAGAGTTCCTGGTTTATAGTGGTATCTTGCTGGGCATCAAATCTATCGGGATTACTTATATCAGCATCATGATATGCTCACTTGCAGGACTGGTATTGATCGGCGGAATTTCGTTACTTACATTTACGAAAAGTTTTGGAATAATATTTCTTGGCAATCCACGGTCTCATTTAGCACATCTGCCAAAGGAAGTGAGTTGGGGTATGCGGCTACCTCAATATCTCATTTTGATCATCATGCTTAGTATCAGCATATTCCCTCAATTTTATTTTTCAGCAGTAAATAAAATTGTTCAGGAGTGTTTACGGGTAACTTCTCCGGGAAGCATGTTGATCCCTGCTTCCTTTATTTACAGCATACATTCCATTGGGGTATTTGCAATGATGTTCATATTGATCATCCTGTTGATCTACTTCATTAGAAAAATGATCGCTCATAAACAACCAGTGCTAACAGTTTCAACCTGGGGTTGCGGGTACACAGTGCCTACAGCAAGGATGCAGTACACAGGTAAATCATTTTCAAAGTCGCTTGGTAAATTATTGAATTTTATAGTTCTTGAAAAGAAAAGATACAGGGAGATCCCGGGCACTGAAATTTTTCCAGCGGAAAGAAAATATGCTGCACATTATAATGACCTGTTTGTAACAAAAATATTCAATGGCATCGTTGACCGGTTGATCTTTTCAATGAATTATTTCAAGTTCATTCAAAACGGTAAGATCCAGTTGTATATACTGTATGGCATATTTTTTATTGTCCTTGTGTTTCTTGGAACGGTTTTTAAATTTATCTGATGGTAATGATAGTGGCATTCATATTGATCATCCTTTCGGCCATTGTGCTGATCAGTATTGTGCCAGTGCATTGGAAGGGAATGATCACGGTAGCTACGGTAACTATCATTGCCATACTCAGCAGCATCATGGCGCTACCGGCATTGACAGGTGAAAATGTTGAATACATATTTACCGGTTCTTTGGTCACCGGTAAGATCCCTGTCCGGATAGATGCCCTGTCGGGCTGGTTTATTTTGATCATCAACTTTACCTGCATTACCGGAGCGATTTACGGATTGCAGTATATGAAACCATACCGGGCTCAAAAATCGAACCTGTCACTTCATTGCATCAGTTATATATTGATGCATGCAAGCCTGATCAGCATCTGCTCACTGCAAAACAGTATTGCCTTTCTTACTGCCTGGGAGATAATGGCCCTATCTTCTTTCTTTTTGATCATTTTTGAACATCAAAAAAGAGAAACACTGAATGCCGGTATCAACTTTCTGATACAGTCACATATCTGCATTATGTTCCTCACATTGGGCTTTATCTGGGTTGCACTAAAAATGAATTCGTACGATCTTAAAGCCATCACACAGTTATCTGCTTCCCATTCCCTGCTTACCGGCATTACTTTATTTCTGGTCTTCTTTACTGGATTCGCCATTAAAGCCGGTTTCGTCCCTTTTCATACATGGTTGCCTTATGCACATCCGGCGGCGCCTTCACATGTATCGGGTGTAATGTCGGGGGTTATCATCAAGATCGGTATCTATGGTATTTTGCGGATGCTGTTGCTGATCAAAACTGATTACCTGGTATTAGGGTATATCATTTTATTTATATCAATTGTTTCGGGGATCTATGGTGTGATGCTCGCCATTATTCAACACAACCTGAAAAAATTACTGGCTTATCATAGTATTGAGAATATAGGAATAATCGGCATCGGTATTGGTTTGGGCTGTATCGGAATGGGGAAAGGAAATCATTTATTGACACTACTTGGATTTGCCGGTGCCTTGTTGCATACATTGAACCATTCTCTTTTTAAATCACTTTTATTTTACGGGGCAGGAAATGTATATCAGGCCACTCACACGATGGATATAGAAAAACTTGGTGGTTTGGGAAAGCGAATGCCACATACTGCTATCCTTTTTCTTATTGCCGCCCTCGCCATTTGCGGATTGCCCCCTTTCAATGGTTTTGTTTCAGAATTCCTTATTTATAATGGCATGTTCACGGGCTTGCATGGTTCCGACAAAACCTTGCTTTCTTTTATTGTTGGCGGTTTATTTGGATTGGCTTTAATAGGAGGGCTTGCCATCCTATGTTTTACAAAAGCATTTGGTTCAGTATTTCTGGGTACTGCCCGGCATGAATTTAACCATAGTCCCACAGAAGCCGGTTTTGGAAAAACAATTCCTATGTATGCAGTAGTGATATTGATAATGGCCATTGGGTTGTTCCCGAATTTTTTTATTGTGGCAATTTCAAAACCGCTTGCACTGTTCACAGCTAATATTCCTGGTAATAGTCAACAGGGAATGCTATCTATGACAGGTGCCTTATCTATGATCGGGATATCGGCATTGGGTTTTCTTTTATTGGCCGCACTGATATTTTTAATAAGAAAACAAATGAACATTCATAAACCTAGCTTTGTGAATTCTACCTGGGGTTGCGGGTATATTGCTCCAACCGTCAAAATGCAATATACTGCCAGTTCCTTCATTCGGGCATACCGCAAACTGGCTGAACCATTTCTTACGATCCACAAAAAGAAAAAAGCAATAACAGATGTGTTTCCCAAAAAGGGTGGACACGAAACGCATCCTTATGATAAAGCCGAAGAATGGCTCATTGATCACCCTTTAAATTTTTTTAAGAAATTCCTGAACCGGTTCATCTTTTTGCAAAATGGGAACCTCCAGTTTTATATACTCTATGGTATGGTGTTTATCCTGCTCGTGTTGGGTATCCCGTTTGTATTCGATCATGTAAGATCATTCCTTAAATTTTTAAACCAACTATAAAAAATGATAAGTTTTTTCTTAATAATTTTGGCCAGCATCTTTTTTAGCGGCATCATTATCAGGGCTAAGAGTGTTACTTCTGGGCGTAAAGGGCCGGGCATCTTACAACCGATGAAAGATATTATCCGATTATTTAAGAAAGGGGCTGTGTACAGCAAAACCACCAGTTTTATATTTCAAATAGCCCCGAGTATTTATTTTGCTTCCATCATCATGGCCATCCTGGTCATTCCTTTTGGCCAATACAAAGGGATCATATCCTTTGAAGGAGATTTTGTTTTTTTTGCCTATGTATTGGGAACGGGAAAATTCTTTAGTATCATTTCCGCACTGGACACAGGTAGTAGTTTTGAAGGAATGGGCGCCAGCCGCGAAGCCCTGTTCTCCATGTTTTCGGAACCTGCCTTCTTTATCCTGATGGGTTCCCTGGCACTTCTTACCGGGCATACTTCTTTCCAGGAGATATTCGCCTCCATGCACTTCGGTTCTTATATCTCGTATATTCTTGGGGTATTGGCAACATTTGTTCTGGCAATGATCGCCATGGTTGAAAACAGCCGTATGCCTTTTGATGATCCCAAGACCCATCTTGAGCTCACCATGGTTCACGAAGTGATGATCCTGGACAATAGTGGTTTTGACCTGGGAATGATCTTATATGCCACCCACCTGAAATTTGCTATGTATGGGGCTTTAATAGCAAACATGTTCATAGGAAGCTTCCCCTTGTACCTGACTATCCCGATATTTTTTGGTATTCAAATACTCTTTGCTATTTCAATTGGAATATTGGAATCTTTTACGGCAAGGTTTCGCATGAATCATAATGCCCAATATATACTTGCATTATCATCGGTTTCTTTATTGATCTTTTTAGGAGTGTTGTTGGTATTAGGGCAGTTTAGTTGAGTAATTAGAAAGTGGGTAGTGGACAGTTGGTAGTGGGTAGTTGGTAATATACAATTTGGATAAGAAAAAATAAGTTAATTGAAAATATCATGACAAATGTATTATTGATCATATTCACCATTTCCCTGCTCTACCTGGGCATAGCGCACCGCTTGCTCACTTACATCAAGATACTTGCATTCCAGGGAGTGATACTTTTCGGGATCGCTTTTCTTGAGCTTATCCAGATCAATACTATTAACCTGGCTTTTGTTTTGCTGGAGACCATTGTTTTTAAAGCTATTGCCATTCCTTTGTTCCTGAACTACGTGATGAAAAGGAACAGGATCACCAGGGATGCAGAACCTTTCCTCCCGAATTTCATTTCGCTTATCATCATTACCCTCATCATCATCACCACTTTCATTTTATCTAATGCGATCGCAGATGCAAGAATAAGCAAGATATTTTTTGTGGTGGCCATATCAACACTGTTCACAGGTTTATACATCATAGTTACCCGGCATAAGATCATTACTCATGTAATGGGATACCTGGTAATTGAGAACGGAGTTTTCATTTTGTCGTTGGCAGTGGGTAATGAAATGCCCATGCTGGTAAACCTTGGCATATTACTCGACATCTTTGCCAGCGTTTTCCTGTTGGGAATATTTGTGAACAGGATCGGTGATGTATTGAAAGATGTTGATGTGGACCAGTTAAAAAACTTAAAGGATTAACAACTAATAATAAAAAAAAGAATGACGGGAATATATTTAGCCGGGGCATTCATCATCTGTGGCCTGTTATTCTTTAACAGGAACAGGGTAGTAAATTACCTGCTTGTAACCGCATTCCTTTTATTGCAGATCGGATTTACAGTATATGAATATTTCCATATTAATATAACCGAATTACAGTATTTCTGTCCGGATGCATTGGGCATCCTTTTGCTGATAACCCTTTGTATCATCAGCATTCCTGCCATGTACCACAGTTATATTTATTTGTCTACCAAGAATGATAACCCAAGGCATAGGGCCATTTACTTTGCAGCGATGGTGATGTTACTCACGGCTATCAGCGCCGCATATCTCAGCAATCATATTGCTGTTACCTGGATCTTTGTTGAATTGACCACTCTAAGTGCCTCTGCCCTGATATATCATCGAAGAAATAGCCGTTCCCTTGAAGGCACCTGGAAATATGTTTTTGTTTGTGCTATCAGCATCACCCTGATCTTTATCGGAATATTATTTTTGAGTTTCACGTTGCCGCATGCCGGCGCCGGTGATCTTTCATTCGCTATACTTATACAAAAAGCCCCTGAACTGAATTTATTCTGGCTACGGTTGGCTTTCATTTTTATTTTTACAGGATTTACAGCCAAGCTGGGATTGGTTCCCATGTACACAGCAGGCATCGATGCAAAAGACAAAGCTCCTTCCCCGGCGGGTGCATTGCTTTCCAGCGTCTTGATGAATGTTGGGTTTGTAGGGATCTTTCGCATCTATACAGTTATTGCCAACTCTCCCATACACAATTGGGGGAACCACGTTATCCTGATCGCCGCACTCCTTTCCATTTTTGTCGCAACCGTGTATATGACCAAAGTGAAAAACATCAAGCGGATGTTTGCTTACTCCAGTATTGAACACATGGGTATTGTAATGCTTGGATTGGTAGCAGGTGGCGTGGGATATTATGCAGCGGTATTACATATTATCTTACATGCTTTTGTTAAATCAAGTCTCTTCTTTCAAATGGGACAGATATACCGCATTTATAAAAGCAAGAGTATCTATGATGTTGGTAATTATTTTAAATATAACCTTACCGGCTCCATCGTGATGTTGCTTGGTTTCTTTTTTGCAACAGCCATGCCTCCCTCTGGTTTATTCATCAGCGAATTCATGATCTTCCGGTCACTGTTTGAAGCCAATTACCTGGCTGTATTGATCATAGTGATGCTGCTGTTAACTATGATAATATGGGCTTTCGGAAAAAATATCTTTAAATTATTATTTTCCCCTGCTGTTGATTTTAAGGAAGAGTATATTGAAAAAATAAACCCGGCGGAATCCATATCACAATTCATCCTGTTGGGGTTGGTCGTTTACCTGGGGCTGAACCCGCCACAGGAATTTGTAACACTCATCCAGGAAGCAATTAAAAATTTACCCCATTGACATGAAATATATAAGTGTTAAAAATAACCAGTCCATTCCGCTCTCCTCCATTCCCGAGTTGGATTATGCTTCATTCTTAGAACTGAATGTTTTTTCACTAATAAAAGGGGCAGGAGCCCATTGTGTGAACTATTTCGGAGTTCCTCATTCGGGTAAGATCAAACTTTTTTGCTGTATTGCAAATGATGCATTAAGCAATATTAGTATTACTTCATCGGCGCTGGATGCAAAGCAACCTATTACTTCTTTTACAAAACACAATCTTGTATTTGAAAAATTTGAACGGGAAATTCATGAGAATTTTGGCATCGCTTATACGGACCATCCCTGGTTAAAACCTGTTCGCTATCCTTTTAACAGGGCCAATAAAAAAAGTACTATTGCTTATTATCCTTTTTTTAAAATTGAAAGTGAAGAATTGCATGAAGTTGGTGTTGGCCCCATACATGCTGGTATCATTGAGCCCGGGCATTTTCGATTCATTTGTAACGGAGAGCAGATACTTCATCTTGAAATACAATTGGGTTACCAGCACAGGGGAGTGGAACAATTATTCCTTGAAAAGAAGAAATTACTCCAACGGATCACATTGGCCGAAAATATTGCCGGTGATTCTGTGGCAGGGCATGCTGTTGCGTTTGTAAACCTTTGGGAGAGTTTATGCAACTATACCCCCGGGAGAGAACTGCAGCTGGCCCGGACACTGGCTTTAGAATTGGAAAGGATAGCTATCCACACAAGCGATCTGAGTGGCATCTGTACTGATATAGCATATCAATTAGGCAGCGCTGTTTATGGAAGGTTAAGAACTCCAGTGATCAACTACTTTCAAAAATGGTGTGGTAACAGGCTGGCAAAAGGATTGATCCGTGCCGGTAAAACCAATTTCCAATTTACCCGTGAATTAGCTTTGGAATTGACGGGTTTGTTGGATGAATTTGAAAAAAACTTCGAAGAGATCTCCGAAGAATTATTCAGTTTGCCTAGTGTATTGGCGCGGCTTGAAAAAACAGGTGTTATTACTACCGAACAGGCAGCTGCACTTGGAACGGTTGGTATATCTGCCAGGATGAGTGCGATCAACAGGGACATTCGTAAGTCGCACCCCCATGATCTATATGAAGAATTAAACCATCAGATCCTGATAAAAAATCATGGTGATGTTCATTCGAGAAGCCGGTTACGAAAAAAAGAAATTAATCAGTCTATCGGATATATCAGGCAATTGATACAAAATTTGCCGGCACATGAGCAAAAAGAAACTATGTTGTCAGTTCCATCGCCTGATTCATTTGCAATTTCCCTGGTGGAAGGATGGAGAGGAGAAATTTGTCATTGTGCCATTACGGATAATAATGGGGAATTGGTCCATTATAAAATAAAAGATCCTTCTTTCCACAACTGGTTGGCGTTGGCTCTTGCAGTTCGAAATAATGAGATCTCTGATTTTCCTGTTATTAATAAAAGCTTTGACCTGTCTTATTGTGGTCATGATCTGTAAAACTAAATTTGGATAAAATGTTTGACAATCTGAAAATACTATTTCACCAGGGCAAGCAATATATTCCCGATGTTACTACTGCAAAAGTACCTGGCATATTCAGGGGCAGGCCTGTTATCAGTACGGGAAAAATCAATGAAAATGAGTTGATGGAACTATGCCCTACCAATGCTATTACAGCAAACCCTGTTTGTATTGATCTGGGGAAATGTACCTTTTGCGGAGAGTGTGCCATTACTTTTCCAAACAAAATAAGATTTACTACCGACCATAAAATGGCTACTAATGAACGCCAAAAACTTATCATTAAAGAAGAGCAGGATGAACAAATTAAACTTAATCCTGAACTAATAAGAAAAGTAATTTTTGAATACTTCAGCGGGTCATTAAAGCTTCGTCAAGTTTCAGCTGGCGGTGATAATAGTTATGAACTGGAATTGAATGCCTGTAGTAATGTAAACTTCGATATGGGTCGTTTTGGGATAGAATTTGTGGCCTCTCCCCGCCATGCAGATGGTATTGTAATAACTGGCCCCATTACAGAAAATATGGCTGAGCCCCTGCAAATTTGCTATGATGCCATACCCAAACCAAAAATCATAATACTTGCAGGAACCGATGCTATCAGTGGGGGCATATTCGAAGGAAGTCCGGCACTGAACAGGGGTTTTTTAACAAAATATAAAATTGATTTGTATGTTCCCGGTAACCCCATCCACCCCCTGACCTTCATTAACGGGGTGCTTGATTTAATTAAGATAAGAAAGTGAAACCACACAAAAGCTATAAAAAGGGGATACTGAAAGATTCTTTTATTATCATTTTACTTTTTGCATCATTGTATTTTATCGATATTCGTCTAGCTGCCTTTATAGCTGTTATCTGCACCACAATACTTTTAACACGTAGAACTATTCTTTACTACAATCCTGGCTTTATAAAGGGTTACTATATTTTTTATAATGGAAAGGAACTTACGGTTCCCAAAGGAGTTGATGTTATTGATCTCAGTAAAATTCCCGCAATGAAAGAGATATATAATTACATAGAAGTAATTCGAAGTATCTTAACACCTCCTACAATCCTTATTATTCGGTTTAGGGGAAAAAAGCATTTAAAAGAAAGTGAAAGAGATATACTTATAAAAGGCTTACAACAGCTTAAGAAAAGTAAGATCCTAGTTATTTTATCAGATGTAGAAGAAAATGTACGTCGCGAGTTTAGGAAGTCTGATATTGAAAATAAGGTAGGTATGGAAAATATATACTACAGCATTAATGATGCTTTAATACAGGCTAAGAGAATTCAAAAGGGAGATTAATTTGTGTTTTAGCGTTAATTTGTTAGCCATTTCGTTAACTGTAATATTATTGCCACAAGAATATCTAACACAAAAAAGCCCAAACCCTTATTCATAAAGGATCTGGGCAGCGTATCGGGGAGCAGACTTGAACTGCCGACCTTCGGGTTATGAATCCGATGCTCTAGATATAATTCTTTTATAATAAACTGATTGGTAAGGTCTTTCAGTTAACTGTTTACACAAATATAATGCTTAATAATAGAGATTGTTAACGAAATCGTTAACTTTTAAATAGAGATATATTGCGGTAGACTCCATTCTTTTTTTCTGTTCGAGATTTAGTGGAAAATCCGGTGATACTGACCACCTCTATCCGGTGCAAACTGACCACCCTAAGTTAACGTCCTTCAGCCGCCATAAAA
>OLKZ01000148.1_pt1 | contig 99553 bp, 98 predicted proteins | sample 1604431 | NCBI WGS metagenome assembly OLKZ01 (sample SAMEA104055714, study PRJEB20765) | soil metagenome | isolation source: soil
AAAAATGATTCACAATATTTTCTTCATAAAATGAGCAGTATTATACCCGTAAATTGGGAACATTAAAGACGGAGATATCATAGCATCGGGCCTGCCTGCCGTTAGGCAGGGTTTCGTAGTAAGAGTTGTTCTGATTTCAGGATTATTCGGCGAAAACCCCTCTATGAGACACAGCTAAAAAAATGTTCACTATTCAATCCTCAATTTTCAATGCGCCATAAATACTTTTAAAAAGTTTCGGGTAGTTTTAATATCTTAGCCATCATTTGAATTAACATTAAATATTTGTTTATGAAAATGAATGCAGGCACATGGATCGGTTTAGCCGGGGGGCTGATCGGTATCATCGTTGCTATTGTAAGTGCATTAACTGTTGGCGGCTCTTTCGGTATTTATATTGTAGCCGGAATTTTAATTGTATTTGGCGGCATGTTTTTTCTTTTTTATAAATTATTTTTTCAACAGATGATCCTTGCCAGCCGCCTGCAAAAAACAGGACTTCCCGGAAAGGCTACTATTAAGGAAGTTCATGATACCGGCGTTACCATCAATTATAGTCCTCAGGTAAGATTAGTGCTGGATGTAAAGAATTCATTTGGGCAAATTTATACCACTTCTGTAAAAACACTGGTATCGCGTATCCAACCCAACATGTATCAACCGGGGATGGTAGTGCCTGTGAAGATCGACCCAAAAAATGAGAAGAACGTGATCATTGATTTCAGTGGTAGTGGGGTACAACAAACTACACAACCTGCATACAATACTGCCCAGGTGAATTCAATAAAAGACGAATTGATGAAACTGCAGCAGGATGGAGATACGATCAGGCTTACCGGCCGTTCTGCCAGGGCGGTTGTTAAAAAATATACCTGGCTCGGCGTAAATGTAAATGGCAATAATCCTTATGCTGAACTGGAAATTGAAGTGATGCCTGATGATGCACCTGCTTTTCAAAGCAAAGTAAAAGGTGCAATAAGCGAACAATCCGTTGGTAAATATCAACCGGGCCAGGAAATATTTGTGAAATATGATCCTGACGATAAGGATAAGGTGACGTTGGATCATTCATAATGGGTAAATTGTTAAATGGCTAAATAGTTAACGTGTTGTTATTAATCTGCAGTGCGAACAGCCTGCAATCTTTTATTTTAGAAACGCTGACCTGCCGGCAGGCAGGTCAGCGTTTTTTTAGCTTATGTATCTAGGGTACCGGGATATTCAATAGCACAACACGCCAAATAGTTAAATTGTTATAAAGTCTTTTGATTTGATGACTCTTTTCAACAATTAACCAATTCAACAATTAAGCCATATAACAATCAGAAAGAACTTTTTGTAAAACTAACCTTCCTCCAGGTTTCACCCTTTACCTGCAAGTCGATCTCGTAACTGCCGTTGTTAAGGAACTGCGTACCCAATTGAACGAGGGGCCCGGTGAACCTTCCGCGGCGCACGATCCTGTCGGCGGCATCTTTTATTTCATAATCAAAAATGCAATGGCTTTTATCTTCATGCCTTACTTCCATGATCACAATATCATTGCTTATTTGCGAAATGGCGACAGCAGTCCTGGTACTAGTTAACATTGTTTAAAAGAATGAGGGGTGTAAATCTAATACAAAGTTTTTCAATTTGCAATAGGTTGGCACATAAAATTTTGGTTATCGGATTGTTAACCGGCTGTGTAAATAAACAGGCCCGGTTACCCGAAGTTTAATCCACAGAACCCGCAAGGGTATTGATATTGCCTATCCCGGCATGATAGCAGTGGTATGCATGATAATTGCCGCTCTCCTTTATAAAAAGGTTTTAACTAAGCTTTCATAACTGTTGGCACAATATTCCTTTTACATTATCCGAATCAAAAAAATTAAATGAAATGAAAAAGATCACAACAATTACAATAGCAATGGGGGCACTCTTATTTGTAAGTGCAGGCGCTGATGCTCAATCTGCCAATTCAAGGCAAATGGAAAAAAGGGATCAGTCTGGCCAAAATCAGCAATACAATCCTGCCAATGACCAGTACAATCAAAATGACCAAACCGTTCAGAACGATGATGCGTACAACAAAGGAAACCGCAATGATGAGAACGGGCAGCGCAATGGCGAATACAACCGCGGTCAACGCAATGATGAGAGCGGCCAACGCAATGGTGAATACAATCGCGGCAACCGTAAAGGTCAGTTTGGCCAGTATAATGGCGGGTACAACCGGGGCAACAGCAATGACAGGGATGATCAGCGCAATGAAAGGTTTAATACACGTGTAGGCAGAAATAACGAAAGTCATAATGGTGATAACCGTAAAAGTAATTGCGGTTCAAAACAAAGAGCAAGGTTTTAAATAGGGATGAATAGTAACATGGGCCTGAACGAAAGTTCGGGCCTTGTTATTATTGTTTATTTATTCCTTGTGATATGGAGCTTTTTTTAATAATGTTATTAGAATTTTTGTCCTGCTGCCGGGTTTCGCCCTTACGTTGCTCATGTTACAATTTGCTGTCAATTTATTTCATGAACTAACATATTTCGTAACTTACCCGTTATTATCTGATCCGTCCCCCTGCTAATCAAAAACAACCTCGTTTATAAGCAACCTTTTAACTCCCTTAAACGTTTTAAACATTTAAACGATCAACACATGCAACGCAGATACTTCCTTCGCAACACGGGCCTCACATTAGCCGGCCTGGCATTATTAAATAAAGAAACTATGGCCTCATTTTTAAACGACCCGGCATGGAAAATAAAAATGCTCACTGATGATATCGGCGTATTCACCGAAAAAGGCGGCACCATTGCATTCCTGTTGTCTAAAAAAGGGATCGTTGTAGTGGATGCACAATTTCCCGATACGGCACCGCATTTAATCGATGAATTGAAGAAGAAATCTGATAAGTCATTTCGGTTATTGATCAACACCCACCATCACGGCGACCATACCGCGGGTAATATTGCTTTTAAAGGATTGGTGGACCATGTAGTGGCGCATGAAAACTCAAAAGCCAACCAGGAAAGAGTGGCGAAGGAACAAAAGAAAGAAGACCAGCAATTATATCCGGACCTTACATTTGGAGCGGATGGATGGAAAGAAAAAATAGGCGAAGAAAAGATCAAAACATATTATTATGGCCCGGGCCATACCAATGGCGATGCGCTGATCCATTTTCAACACGCCAATATTGTGCACATGGGCGACCTGGTCTTTAACCGCCGACATCCCTTTATTGATAAAACCGCTGGCGCCGATATTGCCAACTGGATAAAATTGCTGGATAAATCAATTGCCACTTTCGATAGCAATACTCAATTCGTTTGCGGCCACGCAGGCACGGGTTATGATATTGTAATAAAAGCCGATGACCTGAAATCCTTTGGCGATTATTTAGGCAATGTGTTGAAATTTGTTGAGGACGGGATCAAAGCAGGTAAAACCAAAGACGAGATCATTAAAGCAAAAGAAATACCGGGTTCTCCTGAATGGAAGGGCGATGGTATTGACAGGCCGTTGACTGCCGCTTATACAGAGCTTACTGTTTCGAAGTAAATGGAACGCTGATTTTCCTGATCATTATGATTTACGCTGATTTTTTTGTACCTAACGGCACAACATGCTTACTATTATTGGCAACTCCGTGATCAGGTTTATTATACGCTTTTCACAATCAATTTCTCCAGCACAAAATAAACGATCGGGCAAAAACTGGAATTCTTTAAAGTTAGCGACTGCCTTTTCAACAACACGTCTTCATCGGTGTAGGGAAAACGGTGACAATCCGATGGACGCACTTCGTAGATCGTACAGAAATTATCGGTACCCAAAAAAGAACACGGTTTTGTTTGTAACACATGATCGCCCTCACTGTCTACAAATAAATACCTGTTAATAAAATCTCCTTCCTTCATCTTAAGATATTTAGAGATACGTTTAATATCAGGGGTTTTAAAACGGGGCGAATAGCTTTTGCAGCAATTGGCGCATTTCAGGCAGTCAATTTTTTCAAAAGCCTCCTCATGGAGTCCGGGCAGGGCTTTCAGCACTTTGTTCTTATCGGCACGGTTCAAAAACTGCTTGTACTGCTTTTGATGATCGGCTGATTTTTTTTCCCAATTTTGTAATAATTCTTCTTCCATGTACCGGTAAATTTGCAGGTGATCGCAGGGGGATCATCCTTCATTTTTCCACAGCGCAAAAGTAGGGAACTTATTAGCACCAAATCTTGTTGTGTTATCGTAAATTTGCGCCACTAAAACGCTTAAAAAAAGTTGAAAAATGGTATGCGGTATACGCGAGTGACACAACAATGACACCATGAAAAACAAATGCTTGTAACAAAAAACAGAAAACACAAAACCGGGAATATGAATCTTTTCGAACAACAACAACATGAATTTGCAGGGCGCCATATCGGGCCAGATGAACAGGAAATCTTTGATATGCTGAAAACCATTGGCGTGGATTCCCTGGATGAACTGATCGATAAAACCGTGCCCGCATCCATCCGGATGAAAAAACCTTTGAAAATTCCGGTTGCACAAACTGAATTTGAATACCTGTACGAGTTAAAAAAAATAGCAGCAAAGAATAAAGTTTTTAAAACTTATATCGGGCAGGGATATTATAATACCATTACGCCCGGTGTGATCCTGCGAAATGTTTTTGAAAATCCGGGATGGTACACCCAATACACGCCTTACCAGGCAGAGATTTCACAGGGGCGTTTGGAAAGCCTGCTCAATTTTCAAACCATGGTATGCGACCTTACCGGTTTGGAATTAGCCAACGCAAGTTTACTGGATGAAGCCACCGCAGCAGCAGAAGCAATGGCGATGGTATTTCACCATATCAACAAAACCGATATTATTACGACTCCAAAGTTTTTTGTGGATAAGAATGTTTTTGCACAAACCAAAGAAGTATTGCTGACAAGGGCATCACCGATCGGCATTGAACTGGTGCATGGTGATTACCAAACCGCCAGCTTAGACGAAACTTATTTTGGCGCGATTATTCAATATCCCAACAGCATTGGTTCGGTTGAGGATCACCGTGAGTTTATAAAAATCGTTCATGCCGTGAATGGATACGTAGTGATGGCAACAGACCTCCTGGCACTCACTGTATTGACGCCTCCCGGTGAATTGGGCGCTGATGTTGCAGTGGGTTCGGCACAACGGTTAGGCGTACCCTTAGGATACGGCGGCCCGCACGCTGCTTTCTTCGCCACTAAAGATGAATTCAAGCGCGGCATTCCGGGCCGCATCATTGGCGTGAGCATTGACGCACAGAACAACCGTGCATTGCGCATGGCATTGCAAACAAGGGAGCAACATATTAAAAGAGAAAAAGCAACTTCCAATATTTGTACTGCCCAGGCCTTACTGGCCAATATGGCCGCGATGTATGCCGTTTACCACGGACCGGATGGATTGAAAAAAATTGCCCTACGTATTTATGTTGTTACTGCTGCCATTGCAAAAGCTTTGGAAACTGCAGGAATAAAATTGTTGAATACAAATTTCTTTGATACCATCACCTTTGAAGTGAATGATACAACTGCATTTAAAAATGCCGCCCTTGCCAACCAGGCCAATTTTCATTACAATGCAGACGGAACAGTAAGCCTTTCCATTGATGAAGTGGCTTCCAATTATATCGGAGAGACAGAAAAAAATCTTGCTGCAATATTTAAAAAGGGAACAGGTAAAGACATCCACATTGTTTTTGATAAACCGGATGCCGCTTACAACTGGCCGGTTCCACTCAAAAGAACTTCTGCTTATTTAACACATACCGTTTTTAATTCCCATCATAGTGAAAGCCAGATGATGCGTTATATCAAGTCTTTGGAGAACAAAGACCTGAGCTTAAACACTTCGATGATCTCTCTGGGAAGTTGTACCATGAAGCTGAATGCCGCTACAGAGCTGATTCCTGTAAGCTGGCCGGAGTTTGCAGCTATTCATCCATTTGCTCCTGCAGCACAAACAAAAGGGTACCAATACGTGATTGCAAAATTAGAAGATTATTTATGCAGGATCACCGGATTTACCGCCTGTTCCCTGCAACCCAATAGCGGTGCACAGGGCGAGTATGCGGGACTGTTAGTCATCAGGGCTTATCATGCCGACAGGAAGGAAGGTCATCGTAATGTGGTGTTGATCCCAATTTCCGCACATGGTACCAATCCCGCCAGCGCCATTATGGCCGGCATGAAAGTGGTGGTGGTAAAAAGTGATGAGGAAGGGCATATTGATATGGCTGATCTGAGATCAAAAGCAGAAGAGAATAAAAATAACCTTGCTGCCTTAATGGTCACCTATCCAAGTACGCATGGCGTGTTTGAAGAAAGTATCAAAAAAGTTTGCAGTATCATTCATGCAAACGGCGGATTGGTGTATATGGATGGTGCGAATATGAATGCACAGGTGGGTTTGACCAGCCCGGGATTGATCGGCGCTGATGTATGCCATTTGAATTTGCATAAAACATTTTCTATTCCGCATGGCGGTGGCGGTCCTGGCGTGGGCCCCATTTGCGTGAACAATAAATTGAAACCATATTTGCCCGGGCATAACACCCTGAACGAAGTGGAAGGGGCTTCATCACCAACCCTGAGCGAAGTCGAAGGGGGTGCTTCATCAACCCTGAGCGATGTCGAAGGGGCTTCTTCATCAGCTTCGAGCGGAGTCGAGAAGCGGAAAGATAACAAGCACATCACAGCCGTCTGTGCCGCGCCTTATGGCAGCGCAAGTATTTTACTGATCAGCTATGCATATATAAAAATGCTCGGTGCTGATGGCGCAAAAAAAGCAACCGAAATTGCCATTCTCAATGCCAATTACATGAAGGCGAAGGTGGAAAATTATTTTAAAATTTTATACACGGGAACCAATGGTTACTGTGCGCATGAATTCATTGTTGACCTGCGCCCTTTTAAAATAAGTGCGGGCATTGAAGCAGAAGACGTGGCCAAGCGTTTGATGGATTATGGTTTTCATGCACCCACCATGAGTTTTCCGGTACCGGGTACGTTCATGATAGAGCCCACAGAGAGTGAAGACAAAGGAGAATTGGACAGGTTTTGTGAAGCGATGATCAGCATCCATCATGAAATAAAAATGATCGAAGATGGTAAAGCCGACAAAACGGATAATGCTTTAAAAAATGCACCGCATACGCAGGCAGTTGTGTGTACGGATGAATGGAATCATGCTTATTCGAGGGAGGATGCCGCTTTCCCTCTCGCTTACACGATGAAGAACAAATTCTGGCCATCGATCGCACGCATCAACAATACTTATGGCGACAGGAATTTAATTTGCACCTGTGAGCCAATGGAAAGTTATATGGAAGAGACCAATTAATAGAAATAGTTGATAAGTTGATTGGTTAACTTGTTAACTTGTAAACCTTCAAACCTGTCAACTTCTACCATGCAAAACCAGTTCCTTCTTTATGGTGCCAATGGTTATACCGGGCTCATCATTGCAAAACTGGCAGCCAGCTATAACCTTCAGCCCATCCTTGCAGGAAGAACGGAAGCCAGCATTAAACCGCTCGCATCAGCATTACAATTTCCCTATCATATTGTTGACCTGGATAATGCTGAACAACTTAAAAAAGTATTAAAAGAAGTTAAATTGGTATTGCATTGTGCCGGTCCATTCAGTGAAACGGCAAAACAGATGATCGATGCCTGTATTGAAACAGGGGTTCATTATACAGATATCAATGGCGATATCTCCGTTTTTGAAATGCTGAAGAAATATGATACAGCAGCCAAAGAAAAAAACATCATGGTAATGCCCGGCGTTGGTTTTGACGTAGTGCCCACGGATTGTATCGCATTACAATTAAAAAATCAAATGCCGGATGCCACACATTTGAAACTGGCATTTGCTTCTTTGGGTGGCGGGCTATCTCATGGCACAGCAACAACAATGGCTGGTAAAATCGGTGAAGGTGGTGCAGTAAGAGAAGACGGGAAGATCATTAGAAAACCATTGGGACAAAAAGGGATGTGGCTGGACTTTTCTGCGGGCTCCGGCGAAATTGAAAAGAAGATATTTGTTATGAGTATTCCATGGGGAGATATCTCCACTGCATATTTTACCACAGGAATTCCCAATATAGAAACCTATACGGGTATTGGAACAAAAGTTTACAGGGTATTGAAATTACAAGGAGCATTTAACTGGCTATTGCGCACCCATTTCATTCGTGGTATCATCCGTAAAAAAATTAATGCAAGGCCCGCGGGCCCCAATGATGAACAAAGGCAAAAGAGTAAAAGTTTTGTATGGGGTGAAGTGACAGATGCAAATGGTAAAAAGGTCAATGCATGCATCCGCTGCCTGGATGGTTATACGCTAACCGCACACAGCAGTTTGATCATTGCAAAAAAGATCCTGGAAGGAAATTTTAAACCTGGTTATCAAACACCTGCCGCAGCCTATGGAGAAGATCTGGTCATGGAAATTCCGGGCACAAAAAAAATAGTGTAGCATTAACGGATGAAACTGCTTTTTTTTATTTAAATTGGATACCTGCTTTTACAATTTTTATTGATTCATTTACTAAAACAACATTCATCATGAAAAAACAATTTCTGCTGGTCATTGCCTTCTGCGTTTCAGGCAGTATTCTTTTTGCGCAATCTGATAATACAGAAGCCACCAATAAAATAAAAAATGAGGGGCTGAGAAATTCAAAAGTGATGGACATGGCCCTTCACCTGAGTGACATGAGTGGTTCAAGGCTTACCAATTCGCCGGGGTTTTTCAGGGCAGCCAACTGGGCTAAAGATGAATTCACGAGGATGGGTTTGGTCAATGCAGCATTGGAACCCTGGGGCGATTTTGGTAAAGGATGGGAACAAACCCATTGTTATCTTGCCATGACATCACCCTACTATTTTCCTATTATTGCAATACCCCGTGCATGGACAGGAAGTACACCCGGAAAGAAAATGATCAGTGATGAAGTGATGATCATTAATGCAAAAGATTCTGCCGAATTGTATCAAAATTATTCCGGAAAGATAAAAGGCAGGATCGTGATGTTTTATTCTTCAGATACTTTACATCCTTCCTTTACCAGGGCTGATGCCGAACGTTTGGCAGACAGCAGCCTGGAAAAAATGGCCAATGCAAAAATGGATACTGGCCGCGCCCCCAGGAACTTTAACCAAAACCAAAACAACGCAAGGCGCCAGCAACAAGCATTACAGCGCCAGCTGGCTGCATTTTATAATGCAGAAAAACCGGCACTGGTGCTCAGCATGAGCCGTGCGGGGAATAACGGGACCTTATTTGTTCAAAATGGTGGTTCCTATGCAAAAGATGCAGAAAACAATTATGCCTGGGTAATGTTATCCAGCGATGATTATCTGCGTGTACAGCGCCTCGTTAGTGCTGGCCAGAAAGTGGAACTGGAGGCAGAGGTAAAAACAAAATTCTATGATAATGATATTAAAGCCTACAATGTAGTAGCAGAGATCCCTGGCACCGACCCGGTATTGAAGGATGAGATCGTGATGGTTGGCGGGCATTTAGACAGTTGGCATGGTGCCACAGGTGCTACAGATAACGGAGCGGGAAGTGCAGTGATGATGGAAGTGATGCGGATATTAAAAGCTACCGGCTTACAGCCAAGAAGAACCATTCGCATTGCATTATGGAGCGGTGAAGAAGAAGGTTTGCTGGGCTCAAGGGGTTATGTAAAAAATCATTTTGCAGATCCTGCTGATATGGTATTAAAACCTGAGCATGCAAAAGTATCCGCTTATTACAATTTAGATAATGGCACGGGAAAGATCCGTGGCGTTTATTTGCAGGGCAATAAAGACGCGGGACCCATCTTTGCAAAATGGCTTGAACCATTTTATGACCTGGGTGCAAAAACCATCACCATCAGTAATACAGGTGGCACAGATCACCAGTCTTTTGACGGGGTGGGTATTCCCGGCTTTCAATTCATACAGGACCCCATTGATTATGATACCCGGACACACCATACCAATATGGATACCTATGATCACTTGTTACCAGAAGACCTGAAACAGGCGGCCACCATTATTGCCAGTTTTGTTTATAATACTGCACAACGTGATGAAAAAATTCCGAGAAAAGAATTACCCAAGCCAAGGGGCGCGGGCGGAAGAGGTTTTTAGAAAGGAGATAATTGTTTAATTGCTGAATGGTTAGATTGCTATGAAGTGTTTTTATCGAAAACGCTCTTCAACAATTTAACCATTCAGCAATTTAGCTATATGCAAACAACTTTATGTTAAAAGGATCATTTTTCCTTTGCTACGGTTAAGCGGGTAAATTCTGAGCCACTGAATATTTTAGACAATTTGTTATCATTGGTCTTCTTCCATTCAGGAATATGTGTTTCAGAAACAATGCGCCAGAAATTTTTAGACTTCAGGTCATCGTAATCAGGCGATTTAACAAAGATTCCAATGATTGTATTGCGCTTTTTAAATTCAATTTTAACCGAGGTCTTAGCCAGGTGAGTTGGCTCTAAAAATTTTGTAATGAGATCATTGATCATGGGGAAATTTCTTGCAAATGTAGGCTAAATAAGGCGTTGCGACGAATTTATTTATTCCACAGCCGTATTTACAGAAGACCAGGCGCAGGGCACTACAATAAATGCCCGATCCCCAATTCAGGATGCCTGCCTTTTATCGGGCCAAAAAAACATAGAATGTGTTTGAAATCGGCCACTTCATCATTACTGGTATAAAATGGTTCGGCAAATATCATCTGCTTATTTTCAAAATCAAGTCCAATCATCACTATTGGGACTCCGGCTTTTTTTGCAATATGATAAAAGCCTGTTCGCAAACGTTCAACTTTTTTGCGGGTACCCTCGGGTGAAAGTCCGAGGATGAATTCGTCATTGCAGTTAAAAAGATCCACGACTTCATCAACCAGATTGCTGTGATGAAGGCGATCAACAGGAATGCCTCCCAGCTTGCGAAAAATAAAACCAAAGGGAGGCTTAAATAATTCCTGTTTTCCGAGGAATTTAAACCGTTCAAGATGAAGCACTTTTCTGAAAGCAAGACAAACGATCACATCCCGGCTGCTGGTATGTGGCGCTACAATCACTACAGCCTTTTTCAATGAAGGTGGAAATGCACCAATTGCTTTCCAACCGCCCAGGCGGAGATATATTTTACACAAATAATATAGCAAGCTTTCGTTTTATAAGGCGAACCTGATCTTATTGCTCCTTCGGAGGCGAATCAATTTACTTACATCCTGTAACAAACTGCATTGATATTCATACCTCCGCCAACAGAGGCAAATAGAACAACATCACCTTCATGTAACCGGTGTTCCGGCATGGCTTCTTTTTTTACGAGGTCAAATAAAGTAGGCACCGTGGCCACAGAACTATTTCCAAGTTCATGAATGCTCATCGGCATTATATTTTCGGGCACATTGCGGATTTCATACAACTTATACATGGCTTTAATAATTCCTTCATCCATTTTTTCATTGGCCTGGTGAATAAAAATTTTTTTCAATTCACCGATCGCCACACCACTTTTATCCAGGCAGGATTTCATTGCCAGTGGTACATGCTTCATCGCGTATTCATACACTTTTCTTCCTTTCATTTTAATATAACGGATACGGGGGTCCGAATCGGGATAATAAGATTTACCCATATTCAGGTAATTGATCTCATCACCGCAATGCGATTGTACATTGCTGGATAAAATACCGCTTTCTGTTTCCTCAGCGGGTTTTGCTTCCATGATACATGCCCCGGCTCCGTCAGAAAAGATCATACTGTCACGATCGTAAATATCCAGTACCCTTGATAAAGTTTCGGTTCCGATCACGAGGCATTTCCTGGCGATACCAGCCTTAAAATAAGCATCTGCCTGGATTATACCCTGGATCCAGCCCGGGCAACCAAATAAAATATCATAAGGAACACATGCAGCATTTTTAATACCAAGCGAATGCTTTACCCTGGAGGCCAATGAAGGCAAAACATCTGTCTGGATAGTATGTTTGATCACATTGCCGAAATTATGTGCCAAAATGATCTGGTCAATTGTTTCGGGGTCACAGCCTGCGTCTTCGATCGCTTTTTTAGCTGCAATAACAGCCATATCAGAAGAATCCATACCGGAAGGAGCGTATCTGCGTTCTTTAATGCCTGTTATCTGCCTGAATTTTTCTACCACTTCATCCCGCGGAGTATTTATCGGCTTGCTGTCTTCTCCATAAAAATCATGGCCGGTAAAATCCCGGTTGGTTTTTATATCAGATGGAATAAAACACCCTGTCCCCGTAATCACAGATCTGGTTAATTGCATAAAAATTTTTTTACAGACTATATAATAGGCGGGCAATACCGAGTATAAAGTTAAGAAATAATGAGGGCTCAGAAAAAAATTATTACAAAAAACAGAATTATAAGTGTTGTACATTTATTGAAAACTTAACTGCCAATAACATACAATGATCACCCACTGGAAGATGGTATTTCTTTTGTTTTTTTGCTGCTGTATCTGCATTACTGCAAGGGCCCAGATCGTGAATATTGAAAGTGCCCGGATGCAATCCGATACGATAGGCTGGAAGGGCAATGCCGGCGCATCCGTTTCCCTTAGTAAAAATGTACAACAGGTTTTTTCAACAGAACTGGATGCTCATATACAATATAAATCAACAAAAAGTTTATACCTGCTCCTTGGCAGTTATGGTTTTTTAAAAGGTGCCGGCACAAAATTAATTGACAATACCTTCCTTCATTTACGATACAATTATAAATTGAGCAGGATCATCCGGTGGGAGGCCTTTACCCAGGTTCAGCAAAATGTGATCAGTTATATCAAATCAAGGTTTTTAATTGGTACCGGCCCCAGGTTCAAATTATTATCAACAAAAATAATCAGGCTCTATGCAGCATCTTTATTGATGTACGAAAGGGAGGAAGAAACCAATAGTAACAATATTCACCACAACGCACGAAGCAGCAGCTATGTGTCATTTACCATCACGCCAAACAAGCAATTGGAAATTATCAGCACCAGTTTTTTTCAACCACTGCTTACTAACTGGAACGACTACCGTATTTTAAACCAGGTAAGTGTAAGTGTAAAAGCCGGCAAAAAACTGGCAATGAGGGTCAACTGGAATTACCTGAACGACAGCAACCCGGTGCCAGGCATACCATCGGTCAATTATGCTTTAGGTGCCGGCGCTAATTACGAGTTTTAAATTTATGCTATGTTTGTTTTTAATTTGATACGATGCAAAAAATCCTGAATGCCATATTCCCGGTATTGCTTATTACAATGTTTTGTACAGTAAAAGCACAACTCCCCCGTACTATCCCCGCTTACACTGCCTATGCCGTTCCGGCAGAAGAAAATGATCCGGATGGGGAAAGCAAAATGTTTACCATGCAAAATGGTTTGCAAAACTGGACCGATCCCAAACAGCAAGTGCAATTTTATTTCAAGGTCCGGGCAACAGGCAAACTGGATCTTTCTTTACTTGCAAAAAATAATGTTGCAGGGAATGAATTATCGGCATCCGTTGCAGGAAAAATATTCACCATTACCATTCCGCAATCAAAAGAATTCAAGTTGTTACATATTGGCTCCCTGGAGATCCGTGATACCGGCTTTTATAAACTCACGCTTTCATCAGCCTTAAAAAAAGGAAAAACGATCGCTGATATCAATTCGCTGCAAATCAGCGGTAATGCTGCAAAGGATCTTTACTTTAATCCGGGGCCAAGAAGAAATGCAGCATCTGTTCATCTTTTTTATACTCTGCCTGATAGCTTGAAGGCATTTTCTTTTTATAATGAAATGACCATCCCAAAAGATGCCGACGTTTTACACAGCTACTATATGGCCTGTGGTTTTGCGAGGGGTTATTTCGGGATCCAGGTAAACAGTGCTACAGAAAGGAGGGTAATTTTTTCTGTTTGGGATGCAGGTAATGAAGCCACAGACAGGAATAAAGTTGCCAAAGAAGATAAAGTACAACTTGTGGCAAAGGGAGAAAATGTATTTGCTGATGACTTTGGCAATGAAGGCACGGGCGGGCACAGTCATTGGGTGTATAACTGGAAAGCCGGCGAGACCTACAAATTCCTGGTAACTGCTACCGTCGACAGTGCTTCAAACAGCACCACTTATGCAGCATATTTTTTTATTCCTGAGCTGGGAAAATGGAAACTGATCTCCTGTTTTAAGGCGCCAAAAGATGGAATGCCTTTACGGCAATTATATTCCTTTGTTGAAAATTTTGAAGGCAATAACGGGCAATTGTACCGCAAAGCCTTTTTCGGTAATCAATGGATAAGAAGGGATAACAGTGAATGGGTAGCATTGAAAGAAAGTTCATTCAGTTATGATGCTACCGGTAAAGCAGGAGACAGGATTGATTACGGGGCTGGTATTGACAGCAATAGATTTTATTTATGGAACGGGGGTTTTCAATCTGCGGGTACTCGTTTCGGTGATATTTTGACCCGGAAGCCTTCTTCTGCACAACCGGTGATTGATATGTATAAAAATGCCGACAGTACAACTGAATCTGCAACAGAAAAGCAACAGATACTGGAAGCAATACGCTCCGGCAAAATAGATACTACTGCAAGCGTAAATGGTGTTTATTATAAAATCTTAAAAGAAGGCGATGGCGACAAGGTAACGATCAATGACACCCTTCTTGTACACTATAAGGGATCACTGCTGAATGGGTTCGTTTTTAATGAAACAAAAGAAAAACCCGCCAGTTTTCCGTTGAAACGGTTGATAAAAGGCTGGCAGATGGGCTTACCTTTTTGCAGGCAGGGAGGTAAAATACGCCTGGTCATTCCTTCCTCCATGGCTTATTCTATACGGAGCCTGGGCGAAATACCACCCAATAGTGTCTTGATTTTTGATGTAGAAGTATTGGAAATAAAGAAAGGAAAACCATAGAAAAAAACAATTCCATCATATTATTAAATATATACTACCTTTGCGTATTATTTTACAACACAATACAATTTAAAATGGACACTAAACAACAAGGTACCGTTAAGTTTTTCAATTCAGAAAAAGGATTCGGTTTTATTAAGCATGACGACTCTAACAAAGAAACTTTTGTTCACGTGAGCGGTTTGATCAGTGATATTAAAGAAGGTGACACAGTTGAGTTTGATTTGCAGGAAGGTAAAAAAGGAATGAACGCAGTTAATGTGAAAGTAGTAGGATAGATCCACTTCAGCAAAACCTTTTAGGGCTACACCGGTACGTGTAGCCCTTCTTTATTTCCCCCTACCGGGTAACAACAACCCGATTTCATTATCAAATGTTAAACTATTTTCAACAATTCAACAACTTATATGGTTAGTTGATAAATTTGTACGCCATTTAAAAATGAAGAAATGAAAAAAATCAGTTTTACCGTACTCTGTATTTTCGCTGTTGGTTTAATGCATGCACAAACACAGGGTAATAAACCAGCGTCTACCGGCAAGATCATGCTCAGCAGCGGGCAAAAGATCATTGTTGTGACCACCCTTAGTGTAGAATCCAGTTTAAGCCCCGGTATGGATATCACCAATAATACGGTCAGTGAAAATATATTGGAAGTAAAGAGCGCTTCAGATAAAAATTATACCATTAGTAATACCCTTACAAAACTAAAAGTGAATATGGAAATGATGGGGCAACCCAATTCTTATGATTCTGAGAAAAAAGAAGATCAGAATTCCGATATCGGGAAAACTTTTGCAGATAAGTTGAATAAACCGGCTGATGTTATCGTTGATAATACCACAGGCGTTGCTTCATCAGTAAAGAAGCCGGAACAGAAAAAAGATATTGATGCAGGGGACCCCACGCAGGGGCTTTTACAAATGTTCGGCGATAACAGTGCCGATGCGATTGTTTCCGGCGCTTTTGAATTAATACCAAATGGCAAAAACATTGGGGATACCTGGGCAGATTCCACTATTGAAAAAGACCTGAAAGTATTTCGTAATTATACGCTCAAAGAAATTACAGACACCGGGGCTGTGATCCAGTTAAATACTACAATGGAATCTGTCAATACCATGGAGATACAGGGAATGCAAATGGATATGAACAGCAATACACAAAGCAGTTCCGAGGTGATCGTTGATACGGCAACCAGCCTGGTTAAGAAAAGAACCACGCAGGCAACCGTTACCGGTAGTTTCCAGGTAATGGGGCAATCCATTCCTATAACTGCCAAAGCAAGTACAATCAGTACCTACAAATAATTTTTTATAATGCTGTTTTTACTGCACCTGTTATTTTACCGGAAGTTTTATCCTGTACAAATAATACGATACTGAATCCGGCAGTACTATTACCACTTGGTAACCGGAATGTAAAATTCCCGGCGATATTTCTCAGGCGTTCAATTTTAAAATCTCGGACCACATTATAATTATTCAATTTTACGCCACGGTTCTCTCCTGCTTTTATATGTGTCAGCACATCTCCCTGTACCAGCGCAGCATTGATACTGGTATTGGAAACCATCTTATCCAGGGAATAGCCAATCGTTACAATATTCCCTTTAATGACCACACCAGAGATATTGATTGATACGGTTGGCTGCTCTTTTAAAAAATTATTGACAATTGTAGCAATGGTACCTTCATCACTGCCTAATAGTTCTTTTTGCCCGTTTACAATAAGCTGTGGTGTATACACAGATTCCAATTCAAATTTTGCTGCATAGTCATGCTGGCGTTCGGTGTATTTACTATTGCTGAAAGAATCGATCCATCCTAAACGATCCCAGTAATCCACATGAAAGGCCAACGGAATGATATGCGCGTCATTTTTCATGGCATACTTTCCAAGTATTTCATCTGCCGGCGGGCAACTGCTGCAACCCTGCGAGGTGAACAATTCCATTACCACAAAACCTTTTTCATCTTTTGAATGGATGCCTTCAGCCGGTATATTTTTTTTTGAAGACCCCATAATGATTATCATCAATGCCGCAAAAGCGATACCCAAAAATAAAACTACGATCCTCTTCATATACCTGTTTTAATCAAAGTACGATGTAAAAAAAGCAACAGATTCTAAGCGCAATGACATTAACGTTTTGTTTGCAGCCGGTAATACCCTGCAGCATTTACCAGGCAGATACCGCCGATGATCCACCACAGAATATTAAAACTTGTACTATGTGCCACTTGTGTGCCACCCGTGCTGCCTATGACCTGGGCCGCGCTCCAGGCCATCGTGTACAATGCTGCGTATTGGCCGCGGTTGCCTTCGGTACTACGGCCAATATAATAAGAATTCATGAAAGGCATTGCCATCATCTCGGCAAATGTGATCACTACGCTGGCTGATGCGGCTATCAAAAAACCATTTGCCAAAGGAATATTCAAAATAAAAAAAGATGCCGCCATTAATAAAGACCCATAGGTCATTAGTATGAGGTAGGGCCTCCTGCCTTCCAGTTTAAATACAATGATCATTTCCAATAAGGCAATGATCAATCCATTCATGGACATTACTACACCGATCCAGAATTCATTTAAGTGCAAACCCTCTTTAAAATATAGCGGGATGGTGGTAAACAACTGGAAAAAACAAATGGCAAATAATAATTGTAAGCCGATAAAATACAAAAAGGTTTTATCCTTATAGGCCGATACTGCTTTTGAAACTGCCGCCATTTCTTTTGGCTTTTGTTGCTGTTGCGCCAATGTTACCCTGGGCAATATCCACAATAACAATAACGCTGCGCAAATATTGGTACAGCCATCAACCCAAAACAATAAATGATAATTGATGGATGCCAGGAATCCACCCAAGGCGCCCCCGATACCCCAACCCAGGTTAATGGCCAGTCGTACCATTGAAAAAGCCTGGGTGCGGTTTTTGGGTGTGCTGTAATGCGCAATGGCTGTGCTATTGGCAGGCCTAAAGGATTCATTGACCATGCTCAGGAAAAAAGTACAGATACAAATGGATAAATAAGAATGCATTTGTCCGAGGGTGATGAATAGCAACCCGCCACAAAATAAAGAGCAAAACTGTGTATAATAAAACCCAAAGCGGTCACTGATCTTTCCTCCTAAAAAAGCTCCTATCAATGAACCAATGCCATAAATGGCCACTACCCAGCCCCCTTGTTGCGTGGAGTAACCAATATGTTTGCAATACAATGTCATGAAGGGCAATACCATTGTGCCGCTGCGGTTGATGAGCATCACAACTGCGAGTAGCCACATCCGTCGGTTCAGGCCGGCATAAGCATTTTTGTATAAGTTGATGGTAGCGCTAAGCATAAATGATGTTGCAAAGATATTTGATTGGCAAGAAATGGATTCAAACTTTTCAAAAGTTAAACCTGAAATTAGCTGAAGTATTTAAATCAAACTTTTGAAAAGGCTGCGTTGAGCTAACCGGTATTTATCCTTTTTTGATCACCTGGAAACCTGCTGTTTTAGGAATGGCTTTGAAACATTGAATAAATCGTTCAGGCGGTACCGTAACTTTTCTCAATACGGTATCCATCCATGACCCGTCAATGGTTAGTAATGCTGCAAGGGTATCCCCGTTTTTCCAAAGTTCATGTTGCAATGTCCACTTCCTGTAATCTTCCGATACTTTATCCAGCAAGAGATTTACGGAGATATCATCACCGAATTTTATTTCTTTTTTAAATAAACATTCTTCCCTGAAAATGATGGGTCCAATATGATATTCCTGCATCAGGGAAACAGTGATCCCATGCTCAGTAAAAAAACTCATGCGGCAATAAGCTCCAAAGTCATAGTATTTTGAATGGAGTACATGAAAATTGGGATCAAGATCGGCCCAGCGGATTTCTATTTTCTTTTCATATTTCATTGAGCTAAGATAAAACAAAGTAGCCGGGCACTTGATGGTAAAGCAGGTGTACAACTTAAAAAATAAAAAACGCCGTTACAGTTTATTTGTAACGGCGTTTTCTGTATCATAAAATTTGAGATGGCAGGAAATAAATTACTACCATACATCCATCATTTTCAGTCTCCAGCCTGCTTTCCAGTAATTATCGTACTTGTTGCGGAAATCTACATAGGTCCAGTTATATAATTGGGTCTCACCTGCTGTAGATGGCTTAAATACCGCAGTATATAACAGTTTACCATTAAAAATGTAATTATTCAAAGTATACAGCCGGTAACCCTGGCCCCAAAGTTCATCATATCTTTTCCGGAAAGCGTCATACTCATTACTATACACCTGGTATTCGCCTCCGCTCGTTTTATGCCATACTGCGGTGTACAATACTTTTCCATTGTACACAAAATTAGTTAGTATGTGTATCCTCCAGCCGTCTTTCCAAAGTTCGTCGTATTTCTTTTTATAATCATCATAGGCCCATCCATATACCTGGTATTCGCCCACACTGCTTTTATGCCAAACGGCGGTGTACAATACTTTTCCGTTTACTACAAAATTATTCAGTATATCCACCCGCCATCCCTGCGGAAAAAGTTCATCATATTTCTTTTTAAAATCATCATAACTCCATCCATACACCTGTACTTCCGCATCGGTGGAGGGCTTCCATGCAGCAGTATATAAAACCACTCCATTCACAACGCGGTTCTTTAAAATTTTCACACGCATACCTTTTGCCCAGAGGTCATCATATTTTGCTTTGAATTTTTCATAAGTATAATCATATACCTGTGATTCATTAGCAGTACTCTTTTCAAAAACTGCGGAGCATCTGAAAAGGGGTTTAGGAATATTTTCTGGCACAATAAAACCCGTGTTATTACAGATCATATTACTTTTGTAATCGATCCAGCAATAACCTTTTTCGCCAGGTGAATATTCATTATCCATACCCCAGTTTCCCCAGGAGTTTTTAATGAGCCATGCTTTTTTACCGTCATCCCAACCTACCAATACAACAAAATGACCAACACTATTGCCATCTTCAGCAACAGGTTCTGTTTCTTTCCAGACACCACCGGTGTAATTACCGAAAACACTTGTTTTAGGAATGAGCATCCGTACACCCAATGGGCCGTATTTTATCAATGCATCTTTAATATCCTGAACATTGTATTTGGAATAATCGGTCAGTATCCATCCCCAGGTAACCGGCTTATAGGAAGTAGCGGGGTTAGAGCAACCAACCTGTATGCCTGTGTAAGGAAGTGCAGATTCTTTACTGGCACCGTTATCAAGCAGGCTCTGATAAGCACCGCCTAACGTACCACCGTCACAGGTTCCCACCGGTTTGCCTCCTGACTTACCGCAATCGAGTAATTGCTGTTCGCTCATATCTGTTTCAACTCCGTTCAATAATTTATAGCAGGCCTCGTAAGAACCAATACTTCCAAATGCCCAGCAACTGCCGCAGGCGCCTGTGATTTTACCGGTGTCATAACACCTTTGTCGCGCCAATCAAATGTAGAATAAGAATTGTATAGAATTTCGGAAGGCTGGTAACCGGTCAATTCCAATATAGATTTTTGAAAAACCATATCATTCTGTTTCAATTTAGCATCTGCTGCCATGTTTTGTCTTACCATCTCTTCATGGTTTATTACAACCTTTAAACCGCTTGCCAGCTTTCTATAATCCATATCAAAGACCTCGGTATAGCCAACAGTATAAGAAAGATTTTTTAACTTGATATTTTCACGTACCTGCGCCAGCCTTGTCTTTACCGCAGCCGGGGCCAACATTTCCCTTTTTTGTAAATCCATCAACGGCCTTACTTGTGTGAAAGCCTGTAATGCACCGAATAGAAAAGCTGATGAGAAAAATAATTTTTTCATAATTGTTTATTTAGGCTGTAAAAGAAAGTAAAAACATTGGTTCATGCAATACCCCAATGTGGTATAATGCAATAATAACACGAAGAAGGGACCTGAAAAACAAAGGGCGGCCAATGCCGCCCTGATCATTATTGATAGAGTATCTCGTAATATTCTTTTGCCATCCGGTTACTATCGAATTGCCAGCGCACATCCCTCATGCCATTTTTAATGATCTGCCTCCACACGTCATAATTCTCATAGTATAATGGCAGTACCTGGTTTTCCAATATTTCGTAAAGCTTATTCAAATCATATTCATCCTGTTCATGTACACTCATGCTCCCGTAATCAACAGGCGGTACTACAAAGCCATTATTTCCATGATGAATAAATTCCGGGATCCATCCGTCATTGGTACTGCAGTTTACGGCGCCATTCATTGCTGCACTCATACCACTGGTTCCACTGGCTTCCCTGGGTACCCTGGGATTATTGAGCCAAAGATCAGATGCCTGTTTTAAACGTTTGCTCAATCCTAATTCATAACCCGTACACACTGCCACATTATTATATTTTTTACTGAGGTGAACAAGATTATTAAAATCGCTGATAGCCGGATAGTCAACAGGATAAGGCTTTCCAGCCCAAATGATCTGAACTGGATATTTTTCATTGCTGAGCAATGCCTCAAATCTTGCTTCATCCCTTGTGATCAGTTCGGCTCTTTTATATCCTGCGAAACGCCTTGCCCATACTATGGTAAATATTCCTGGTTTAAATAATTTCCCTGTTTGATCAGCCACTACATCAAAAGCTCTTTTTTGTAAATATTTTTTGCGGTCATCAAAAGCAACATCATTTTGTTCTTCCATATAATGATACAATTGCTTATCTGCCCAGTATTGCCAGTTTTGCGCATTGGTGATCGCCTTGATCTCACAGATCCCCTCATATTTTTTCCACAACTGCCGGCTCACTTCACCATGCAACTGGCTTACGCCATTGGCTAATTTTGCAAACCGCAATGCAGCCAGTGAATGATTGAACAGGTCGCCTTCCGTGCCGGTTATCTTTCTCACTTCATCTAAATTCATTCCACAGAAATAACTCATCTTTTCGCATAAATGAATATCATGTTTTTCATTGCCTGCTTCTTCAGGTGTATGGGTAGTAAACACCAGGCGTTTTTTAACTTCGTCTACACTACCATATTTCCGGTACAAATAAAATGCTGCACTTACACCATGTGCTTCATTCAAATGATACAGTTCGGGATTGTAACCGATCTCATCCATAAGCCTGGCTCCGCCTACGCCCAATAAAATAAACTGCGCAACCTTGGTAGCCACGTTGGCATCATACAAACGATGTGTAATGGTTTGTGAAACATAATCGTTCTCCGGAAGATCAGTGCTTAATAAAAAAAGCGGGGCACTTTTAAATGTTTCCGGGTTAAGGTACCAGGCTTTTACCCAAACAGGATGTTCATGAATATCAATTTGAAATTTAATGCCGGTATCTTCCAGGAAATTATAGGTCTTTTCATTCCATTGCACCTGCAGGGTCTGGTCCTGGTTCCGGGCCTGGTCGTAATAACCATATTTCCATAAAATACCAATTCCCACTATATTCTGACGGAGTTCGTATGCACTGCGCATGTGAGAGCCGCTTAAAAAACCCAGTCCGCCGCTGTAAATCTTTAATGGTTGGTGTACTGCAAATTCCATACTGAAATACGCAATGCGTTTGCTAAATTGTTCATCAACAGGATAAGGAACATTAAAAGAGGAAAAGCTCATAAACTGATTAAGACTTTATTGAGGGTGCAATATAAATGTAAAAACTTATAATCAGGGGCCCGAAAAAAAATCATGTATACTTATTCTGCGATCAAGAGCTTTGACCTGATCATTGCAACGGGAATTTAATATTTTCAATAATTTTTATTATAATGGATAATATTTTTTTTCTTTCCATGATATAATTTTAAAAAGTAAATCGCCCCGTTAATCTCTAACAGGCCACAGGCAGGCAATGGAAGGAAGATATTCATTGAGTAATCAAAAAACAGGTTGATTACTGCACACCGAAAATGCGGTGCTGTATATATCACAGCTGTTAATACCAAAAATATTAAAAGGTAACCCCGTTTCAGCGTCAAGGGACTTCTGAAGTTCTTTCGTACAAAAGCGTTTTTAATTGAACAAATAATTGACCGGTTTAAAAATATTTAATTCATATTGGCAGATTATGAAGATTTATTTTTAGATTTGTCTAAATTTATTTTTAGGTATGCATAATTTTACTATCAGTGAAGAGAATTATATAAAAAGTATTTACCACCTGCAAAAAATCAGTGACACCGTAAATACGAATTCCCTGGCTGCCGAAATGCAAACCAGTCCCGCATCTGTTACAGACATGCTGAAAAAATTAAAGACAAAAAACCTGTTACAATATGAACGCTACAGGGGTTTTAAACTGAATGAAACGGGGAAAAAAGTGGCTTTGGGCGTAGTACGCAAACACCGGCTTTGGGAATTTTTTTTAGTGGAGAAATTAGGATTTGCATGGGATAAAGTACATCCTATTGCCGAAGAGCTGGAACATATCAGCAGTGATGAATTAATAAAACGCCTGGAACATTTTTTAGGCAATCCGTTATTTGACCCTCACGGAGACCCTATACCTGATCGTAATGGTAAAGTTCCCGTAAGGAAACAACTTCCTCTTTCTGCACTACCCCTGAAACAACTTGTTACGGTTAGCTCGGTAGGCAATCAAACGCCGCAAATGCTGGAAATGCTCAGGCATTATCATATTGGGATCGGTACACAAGTGAGCGTGATGAAACACTTTGAATTTGATGGTTCATTGGAAATTAAAGTTTTGAAACAGCCTGCCTGCATCATTAGTGAACAGGTGGCAAAAAATGTTTTTGCAGATTATGCTCAATAAATATAACAGTAATGCTTCTTTAAGCGAGGTACACGAATCGATAGACACAACTGGAAAGAAAACCAGCTGGAGAAGGGCCTTTTCCTTTCTGGGTCCTGCCTATTTAGTGAGTGTAGGTTATATGGACCCGGGAAACTGGGCCACTGATCTTGCCGGGGGTAGTAAATTTGGTTATACGCTTATCTGGGTTTTATTGATGAGTAACCTTATGGCATTGCTGTTGCAAGGGCTTTCTGCACGTTTAGGAATTGTAAGGGGCAGGGACCTTGCCCAGGCTAACAGGGAAGCATACCCTAAACTCATAAATTTCATTTTATACCTCCTCGCAGAAATTGCCATCGCAGCCTGCGACCTTGCCGAAGTATTGGGCATGGCCATCGGTATTCAATTATTGACCGGCTTGCCATTGGTGTGGGGTGTTTCCATCACCGTTTTGGATACTTTCCTGTTGTTGTATTTACAAAGATTAGGTATGCGCAAAATGGAAATATTTATTATCACATTAGTTGCAATTATCGGCATATCTTTTTTAATTGAGATCATTTTAGCCAAACCAGTCCTGGCAGATGTTGCTGCCGGTTTTATTCCCACTAAGCTAAATCATGCAGCATTGTATATTGCAATAGGAATTATCGGCGCCACAGTGATGCCCCATAATCTCTATTTACATTCTGCTTTGGTACAAACCAGGAAGATTGACCGGACAGAGGAAGGAATAAAACAGGCGATCCGGTTTAACCGTATCGATACCACCATTGCATTAAACCTTGCATTTTTTGTGAATGCAGCAATTTTAATTGTTGCAGCCTCTGTTTTTTTTACATCCGGAAATTCACATGTTGCAGAAATTAAAGAAGCCCATCGCTTGTTACCTGGCTTTTTAGGAAATGCGGCCCCCATACTTTTTGCTGTTGCCTTAATTGCAGCCGGGCAAAGCAGTACTATCACCGGTACTTTGGCAGGGCAGATCATCATGGAAGGATATTTAAACCTGCGCCTCAATCCCGTGTTACGACGCTTGATAACCAGGCTTCTGGCCATTACTCCGGCATTGATCGTCATTATCATTTACGGCGAAAAAAATGTTGATGCATTATTGATATTCAGTCAGGTGATCTTGAGTTTGCAATTGGGTTTTGCGATCATCCCACTGATACATTTTGTAAGCGACAAAAAAACAATGGGGATTTTCGCCATTAAAAGAATAACAAAAATCGCAGCATGGTTAATTGCAACTGTTCTCATTTTACTGAATTTAAACATGCTGGTAAATGAAACGTCCTCCATTTTTGAAGGCAATGCCCTCTTACCAAAAATACTTACCGCAACAGCAGGAATATTTTTTCTTGCTTTGTTATTCTACATTGTTGTATATCCTTTTTTAGAGAGATCAAAAAAGCCCGCCTCCATACAAATGCATCCATCAGTTACTGCATTAAAGGAATTTGCCATACCCAGTTTTTCAAAAATTGCAGTAGCGCTTGACTTTAGTGAGCAGGATGAAAAATTATTAGCCTATGCTGCCGGGCAGGGAAAAGAAAATACGCATTACCTGCTGATTCATGTTGTAGAAAGTGCTTCGGCGATCTTATTGGGCAGCCAAAGCGATGATTATGAAACCAGGAAAGATAAAGAAACAATGGATGCTTATGTATCGGAACTACAACGCAGGGGTTTTACTGCAGAGGGCTACCTGGGTTATAAAAACAGGGCCAGGGAAATAGTGCGTATAGCAAAAGGCGTTAGTGCCGATATGCTGGTCATGGGTGCACATGGCCATACCGGCCTGAAAGATTTTATTTATGGAGAAACAGTGAATACGGTAAGGCATGAATTGAAAATACCTGTGCTGATAGTTAATTTATAGAAATAGAAGACAGTTGCCTGTCTATTTTATTATTCCATGCCGCCTGAATGTTCTCGAGTTGCCCGTTCTTAGTTTGCCCGTCATAGTCATGCTGCATCTTTTCCAGTTCATCATAACTCTCGTTATATATTTTATCCAGCAGATCAGGAAAATTCTTCATGGTAAATTCAGCAGACTTCAATTTCTGCATAAACATACAAGTTGCAATATAGGTAATGTCAAAATGATGTTGTTCATGCAGAAGTGCATAATCAGACGCGTCCCGTTGTTTTACCCATGATTCTCTTTTATTGTAAAAACAATACACTGTAATACTGAGCCCACCCTTCGAATTCCTCGATCTCATCTTGCAGTTATAGCCAAAGCCCGAACATGTAATGGCCGCTGCAATGCTCCGGTTATCCGGTTTGCCTTTAAAATCATTCCACAGTAATTTTCTGTCAGGGCTATAAAATATTGTATCACCCCGGTTTGCTGTAATATTAGCCTGCCATTCTATACTTGTGGTTAGCTGGGCGTAAACGGCCTGGTTAAGTAAGAAGAAAAAAAGGATCAGAAAGTACTTCATAAAATTGTTGCTTCTAACATAACTCAAAACAAGCACCATTAGTATTATTTAAGCTGCCCGTTGACCAGTTTTATAATATCATTAACAGCAATTAATTCCATGCATTTAAAATGTCCCCTGGGGCATTTATTATACCCGATCTTGCTACAGGGCCTGCACCAGAGTCCATTGATCTCCACTATATCAAAATGCTGCCTGGAATTTTTTCCATAATAGGGGTACATCCCGAAGGCGGGAACAGTGTTACCCCAAACAGAGATAACCGGTTTCTGAAATGCTGCAGCAATATGCATCAGCCCGGTATCATGGGTGATCACAAGCTTTGACCTGCGCACCAGATCCGCGGATTCATTCAGACTGAATTTTCCACATGCATTATAAATTTTAATATCATCAGCACCCGCAATTGCAGCAGCATTTGCATAATCTTCTTTTCCCCCCAATAAAATAACGGGATGCGTGATGGCTGCGCACAATTCCCTTAATTTATGAACGGGCATTTTTTTGGTGGTATGTGCCGCTCCAATAACAATGGCAATATACCCGTGTAAATGTGAAGTGGGTATATCTTTATTTTTTACCATATCGCTTTCCGGTATAAAATAATCGAGCCCGAAGCCATCATCTTCCACTCCCAGGGATGCAACCGTGTTTAAGTACCTGTCCACAATATGTTTTTTTGGAAGCATATTTATTTTCAGGTTGGTGTAAATAAATTTCTCGGCATTTAATTTGTTGAAGGAATATGCTTTTACATCTTTTAAAAATCTTTTTATCCGAAGCGTACGAAGGTTGTGGTGCAGGTCAATGATATAATCGTATTCTTCTGTTTTCAATTCATGCAGCATCAGTTCAAAGCTATCACCCAGGATATGGACCTTGTTGATATAAGGGTTATGGGCAACTATTTTCCTGAAAGATTCTTTTGTTAAAAAATGGATCTCTGCTTCAGGGAATTTCTTGCGCAGGCAACGGATCACTGGCGTTGTTAAAACAATATCGCCGATGGAAGAGAAGCGTATGATGAGGAATTTAGCCATTTTTTAAGTTGCCCAGAGGCACGGAAACATAGAAATTGTTTTAGAAATATGAAAATTAAAATTACGCTTCTACATAGTTCAGATCCTTGCCAAAAGTTTCTTCGGATAAAGCTGCTGCAGTTATGGATAAGGCCATTACTACCGCACCTGTTATCCATCCACTGGTTACGTAAGAAAAATAATTTTGCAAAAAATTAAATAATAAAATGGTAAGTGGCAGTGACCCCCTTACCATGTTTGGAACCGTAGTAGCAGCCATAGCCCTGAGGTTGGTACCAAACTGCTCCGCAGCCATGGTTACAAAGATCGCCCAGAAGCCCGTACCAAAACCAAGGCCCGCAATGACCCAGTACATCGTTGAACTGTTGGTATGGCTTTGTGTAAAATAAAGTACCAGCATCAGCAGCGTAATAGCATAAAATATGTACAATGCTTTTTTTCTGCTCTTTAACCATTGGCTCACAAACCCGATCAACACGTCTGCGATGGAAATAGCAATATATGCATACATGGTAGCCTTACCCGGATTGATCTTTTCAGTTAGCCCGAATTCTTTTCCGAATTTATTGGAGAAAGCGATCAGTACGCCGATCACGTACCAGGTAGGTAAACCAATCAGGATACTAAAGAGATATTTTTTGAACCGTTTTCCATTTGTAAAAAACATTGTAAAATTACCCCTGACAATTTTAGAAGCTTTCACTTGTTTGTACAAGTCTGATTCAAAAACGGTAACACGAAGTATCAATAAACAAAGGCCCAAACCCCCGCCGATAAAATAACAAATCCGCCAATCGAATTCCTTTGAGATAAAATAAGCCACTACTGCTCCTGTTAACCCAAGCCCTGCAACCAATGAAGTGCTGATGCCCCGTTTGTCTTTATGTACCAATTCAGAAACCAGGGTTATTCCCGCCCCAAGCTCCCCGGCCAGGCCCACTCCGGCGAAGAACCGTACCAGCGCGTATTCGTTAACGGTATGTACAAAGCCATTGAATATATTGGCAATTGAATAGAGTACTATTGAGCCAAATAAAACGCTTAATCTGCCTTTTTTATCCCCCATTATTCCCCAAATGATACCCCCAATCAGCAAGCCGGTCATTTGAATGCTGATAATAAATTCACCGCTTTTATTTGCCTGCTCTTCATTAAGGCCTAATGAAGTTAAACTGGGTATCCTTACAATGTTGAACAGCAGCAGGTCATAAATATCAACAAAGTACCCGAGGGCGGCAACAATAACGGCTATATTAAAAATGGAAATGGATTGCTTTTGCATCAAAAACAATTTTAGGTGTTGGAATTGTTATCAGCCGGTTTTTTTTTCCGGGTAAATATTTTTATCAGAAGCGGCGCTGTAGTTATCAATACGATACCGATCACGATGACTTCCAAATGATCCCTAAGGTCAAATTTAAAATATCTTAGAACGATTGCCTGCAGGTAATGTCCTGCAAATAACATGGTGAAAACCCATGCCACGCAGCCTATCATATTATAAAAAGCAAATTTCTTTTTGTCCATGCCAACGATCCCTGCAACGATAGGTGCAAAGGTTCGCACAATCGGTAAGAATCTTGCCATGACAATTGCACCGCCGCCATGTTTATCATAAAATTCCCTGGCCTGCAGTAAGTATTTTTTCCTGAAGAAGAAAGTATCTTTTCTTTCAAATAAAAAAGGTCCGCTTTTCCTCCCAAACCAATATCCCACTGTATTGCCGATTATCCCTGCAATGGAAATAATAATTCCCAGTACACCCAGGTTTAAAAAGGAGCTGTGTGTATTAAAACCTAAGCCCGGCCTTATCAGGTTATTGCTGAATATGCCGGTAACAAATAACAAAGAATCACCCGGTAAAAAAAAACCGGCAAATAATCCTGTTTCCGCAAATACTACAAAAACAACAAACCACAATCCTCCATTTTCAATATACCATTGTGGTTGTAATAATTGCGTCCAGTGAAAATTAAGCAAAATGAAATTCAGCATTTGATGATTTGAAAAATTATGAATGTTCCAGTTGTCTTTCCCATTTACTGACAGCAGCAGTAGCTAATGCATTACCCAATACGTTGGTCATGGTGCGGCCCATATCGCAAAACACATCAATCGCCAAAATTAGCCCAATACCTTCAGGCGGAATGTTAAACATTCCACAGGTCGCCAGCACCACCACCAAAGAAGCTCGTGGCACGCCTGCAATTCCTTTGCTGGTAAGCATAAATACCAATAACATCGATATCTGCACTCCAATATCACCCGTTACAGAAGTAATATTGTATGCCTGGGCAATAAACATGCTGGCAAATGTCATGTACATCATACTTCCATCAAGATTAAAAGAATAACCGAGTGGAAGTACAAAGGATACGATCTTATTACTGCATCCAAATCTTTCCATCTCTTCCAGCAGTTTTGGCAACACGGCTTCACTGCTGGCCGTACTGAACGCAATGGCCATAGGATTAGAAATGCGCTTCAATAAAACCTTTAAACGCTGCTTTAAAAATAAATAGCCTACAAATAATAAAACAAGCCATAACACCGCTAAACCTAAATAAAATGAGCCGATATAATAAGTATAGGTTTTTAAGATGCCCAATCCCCTTGAAGAAATCACCGCACACATAGCGCCAAAAACACCGACAGGAGCCAGCTTCATTACATAGCCCACCATTTTTAATACTACATGTGTAAGTGAATCCAGTGCATTAATGATGGGCTCACCTTTTTTACCAATGGCAGTCAGCGCTATACCAAAGAAAACAGAAAAAACAACCAGTTGCAAAATTTCATTATTTGCCATTGATTCGATCACGCTGCGAGGCACCACATGTTCCACAAATTTTGCAAGAGAAAATTCTGTGCTCTTGCTCATCAGGTCTTTTAAACCTTCTGTATCTGTATTGGCAAGGTTTACACCTACACCAGGTTTGGTGATATTTACAAGCATCAATCCCAGAAATAAGCTTACCAATGATGCCGAAATAAACCAAAGCATTGCTTTACCACCAATCCTACCCACCGTTTTAAGGTCGCCCAGTTTAGCAATGCCAACTACCAGTGTTGCAAAGACCAGCGGGGCGATGATCATTTGCACCATTCGCAGGAAGATGGTGGTAAGGAGTTTTATTTTGGGGCCAAAGTCTTTAATAAAACTATCCGAAGCATTTTCATGAATAAAGTAGCCGGCAATAATACCCAATGCCATGGCAATTAAAATGTAGAGGGTGAGCCTGCTTTTTTGGGTGGGTTGATGCGCTATTTCCATATTAAAGCAATTAGGTTTGCAATATAATATTTAATACCTGTTATCAACTCCCGGCAGGTAAAAAAGTGGGGGTGGTTGCTGAATTAGAAATTTATTGCTTATTTTTCCATTCCGATAGCCATCGGGACATTACTCACCAAAACAATCCAACGATATGGGATTATTTGTAAAAAAGCCAATAAGCCAGTTAATGGCTGATGCTGCTGACACAGAAAAAGGGCTTAAGCGTACGCTTGGTTCGGGCTCACTGGTAGCACTTGGTATCGGTGCAATTATCGGCGCAGGATTATTTGTAAGAACTGCCGCCGCCGCCGCACAGAACGCCGGACCATCTGTTACGTTAGGATTTATAGTAGCAGCAATAGGTTGTGCTTTAGCAGGATTATGCTATGCAGAACTCTCCTCATCCATTCCCATATCCGGCAGCGCATACACCTACACGTATGCTACTATGGGAGAATTTATGGCATGGATAATTGGGTGGGATCTTGTACTGGAATATGCAGTGGGTGCTGCAACAGTAGGTATTGCCTGGAGCGAATATTTAAATAATTTATTGGTAAATGTTTTTCATGTAAAAGCCATTCCTTATGAATGGTGCCATTCCCCTTTTGAACATTCCCTTGATGGAGTACATGGCTTTATGAATATTCCTGCTTTTGGTATCATTGCCTTATTGAGTTTGTTATTAATAAAAGGAACAAAGGAATCTGCATTCGTGAATGGGTTAATTGTAATTACAAAAGTTACGATTGTTATAATGATCATTGTATTGGGCTGGGGTTTTATCAATAGTGCAAATCATGCGCCTTATATACCGGAACCATCAACTTATGTTGATTCGCAAAATATCAGTCACAATTATGGAGGTATTATGGGGATCCTTGGCGCTGCAGGTGTGGTGTTTTTTGCCTTTATTGGATTTGATGCGGTGAGTACAGCGGCACAGGAAACAAAAAATCCTAAAAAATCAATGCCGATCGGTATCTTAGGTTCACTGGCTATTTGTACAGTTTTGTATATTTTATTTGCACATGTATTGACCGGACTTGCTCCCGTAGAATTTTTCAGAACTACTGGTAAAGAAGCGTCAGTGGCTGCAGCCATTGAAACCTTTATGCCGGGTTATTCATGGCTTGGAAAATTAGTTACAGTAGCTATCCTTGCCGGTTTCTCATCCGTAATATTGGTGATGCTACTCGGACAAAGCCGTGTTTTCTATTCCATGAGCCGCGATGGTTTAGTGCCAAAAGTTTTTAGTGATGTGCATTCTAAATTTAAAACTCCGTATAAAGCCAATCTCATTTTTTTGGTTGTAGTTGGAGCTTTTGCTGCATTCGTTCCCGGGGATATTGTAGGTGATATGACGAGCATTGGAACCTTATTTGCGTTCATGCTGGTTTGTGCAGCAGTAATCATTTTAAGAAAAACAGACCCGGATCACCCGAGAGCATTTAAAACTCCGCTGGTGCCTTTTGTTCCGATCCTTGGTATTCTTGTTTGTGGTGCGATGATATTTGGATTGGGTTGGACAAACTGGTTAAGATTAGGCGGCTGGCTGGTGATTGGTTTGATTATTTATTTTGCATACAGTAAAAATAACAGCAAACTCCGGAACCCGGATAAATAAAATTAGAGCAATCATTATAACTAATAAAACGCCCTGGTAATTCCGGGGCGTTTTTGTTATTGAATATTGATCTCATCCACGAAAATATGCGTATCTCCTCCCGCACCTTCATGCCATGCTGGGAGTTTACCATATTGAATGGCCCGGATCCTCACGTATCTTGTTGGCACTGCAGGAAAACTGGCGACAATATTTTTCACCTGCAACTTTAAATCCTCAATTGGCAATATCCCTTTACTGTCATAAAAAGATGTAAAGCTGTTGCCATCAGTGCTGAATTCAATGATCAGTTCTTTTGGTGCTACTATCCATGAGCCTACATCCTGCAAAAAATTGATCTTTATGGTGGACACATTTTTTACTCCTTTTAAATCAATCACGACATCAAGGTCATTTTTCTGGTAGCCCTGCCAGTTACCCTTTCGCCAGTCGGTAGTTCCTGTGATACCGTCTATCAGGCCTTCCGCTCCACCGCCGTCATACTGTTGCTCAAATGCAGTATTCAGTTTTATGGTCCAGTCGTGAGGCGCTTTTTTATAATTAGCCGTAGTAATAAAACTGGATTCACCCTTTTCATTAACCGCCAGAGCTTTTATCGTGATGGATGTGTCAATTAATAACGGGTGGATATATTTTACAGATGCTGTTGTTGGTATTGAGCCATCAGTAGTATAATAATATTGTACCCCGTTTTGAAAAGAATAGATGCGAGCGGTTTGTTTACCCTTAAATGAAACAGGCGGCCCGTCAATAACCGGGCTTAATACGATCTTGTTATCTGTGATTGCAGTGGAAGGAAAATCATTTGACCCGAAAGCAGAGGCTTTTGCGCCCATATTAAATTGCAACGTACCCCCATGGGTAATATCAAAATACGACAATGCAGATTTCGTGTATCCCTTACTGTTAAGTGATGCAGACTGAATATAAAAATTCTCTTTATTGATATTGGATGCTTTTATTGAAAATGTTTTCCCGTTTTCCAGGTGTATGACCGCATCTTTGAACAAAGGTGTGCCGATAATATAATCTGTAGTGCCCGGGGTAACAGGATAAAAGCCCAACGCACTCAACACATACCAGGCGCTCATTTGGCCGCAGTCTTCATTACCGGCAAGGCCATCCGGAGCATCATGGTACATTTCTTTCATCACTTGATGAACTTTTTCCTGCGTCTTATAAGCGCTGCCGGTAAAATTGTATAAGTAAATGATATGATGGCTGGGTTCATTACCATGGGCATACTGTCCTATCAAACCGGTGATATCACTTTGATCCCTCCCGGTGGTTTGAGAATTCTCGGAAAATAATTTATCCAGTTTTTCTTCCAGCTTTTTTCGCCCCCCGGTCATTTCCAGGTAGCCATTCATATCCTGTGGTGTATAAAAAGAATACTGCCAGCTATTGGCCTCGGTGAAATTATTATTTACTTCGCGGGGGTCAAAGGGAGAAAGCCAGTTACCGTTCTTTCGCGGGCGCATAAAACCCGTTTGCACATCTAAAAGGTTTTTATATGACTGAGCTCTTTTAATATAAGTTTCATAATCTGATGTGTTGCCCAGGCTTTTTGCAAACTGGGCAATGCACCAGTCATCATAGGCATATTCCAGCGTTTTACTTACACTTTCATGTTCATCATCCATTTCCAGGAAACCATGGTCCATCAACGCAGGTAAACCCAAATGATTCCAGGTGGCGCTTTTTTTCATCGCTTCCAGTGCCAGCCTCGAATCAAAACTTTTGAGTCCTTTCATGTATGCATCAACGATAACGGCTACACTATGATAACCGATCATACAATCCGTTTCACAACTGCTGAGTTCCCAAACCGGTAAGCGGCCACCTTCCTGGTATTGTACCAAAAAAGACCTGATATAATCTATGGTGCGCTTCTGGTCAATGATCGTGTATAGCGGGTGTGCGCCCCGGTAAGTATCCCATAATGAAAAGACGGAATAATTGGTAAAACCTGTTGCAGTATGTATTTTATTATCCCTGCCCCGGTATTGCCCATCCACGTCCATATTGATATTGGGAACCACCATTGTATGATATAACGCGGTGTAAAAAATGTGCAATTGTGTTATATTATCACTGTTGATTTCAATTTTGCCCAGTTCCTTGTTCCATTTCTGTTGCGCAGCAATTTTTACCTTTTCAAAATCCCATCCGGGTAATTCTGCTTTTAAATTTTTTTGAGCCCCTTCAATGCTTACTGAAGAAATGCCAACCTTTGCCATGATCACCGGCTTATCCAAATTAATGAACTGGAAATAGGCTTTCAGGTTCTTGCCATCTGCTGATCTTCCATCCATCATTAATTTATCATCATACCAGATACCGGAATTGGTGAACGGAACAGAAAATTCGATGACAAAATAAACATACTGGTCATCGGCCCATGCCTTACTTCTTCGTATACCTGTTACCGTATGATCATCGATAATGTGGATAGATGATTCGATCACTTCATCCCGGTGTTTCAGGTCAAGAATGATATTGGCATTGCCCGATGAGGAGAAACTGTATTTGTGAAATCCTACCCTTTCGGTGGCTGTTAACTCAGCCTTTATATTATCATCATCCAGTTGAACAGCATAATATCCCGGGGATGCCTTTTCATTGGCGTGTGAAAATTTTGAACCATACACTTTATTATCCGGGGAGGGTATCCCGTTCATGGGCATCAATAAAATATCGCCGTAATCACTGCAGCCCGTACCACTGAGATGTGTATGTGTAAATCCATAAATATAATTGTCGGAATAATGATAACCGCTGCATCCATCCCAGCCTTCCAGTCTTGTATCCGGGCTCAGTTGCACCATGCCATGCGGCAACACGGCTCCCGGGTAAGTATGCCCATGCCCACCCGTACCGATCATGGGATCTACATACTTCGTAAAGTTTTTTTGGGCTAAAAGATCAAAGGAGAAAAAAAGAAGTGCCAGGGAGATAATGAAGAATTGTTTTTTCACAGTAAACATTTTGCACAAGATAAAACTTTATAAAAAAGCTGCATCACAAAAATTGAATACATATAAAAAATCCCACAAAGACGTAAGGCGCACAAAAAGTATTTAAATGTGATTTTTATATCAACCTTTGTGCGCCTTGAGTCTTTGTGGGAAACTAAACCAACCTATGGAGAACTTCTCCAATTAAAACGGTAAATCATCCACAGGAGCTACAGTAGTAGTAGCAACTTCTGAAGTAGCCACAGGTCGGGGAGCCATACCTGTATTGGTTACATTCCCGGAATGGGCACCTTGTCCTTCCCCGCTATTGTTGCCCAGTAACTGCACATTTTGCACACGCATACGTAAGGTTGCTGCCGCCTGCCCTTCTTTATTGGTATAGGCTTCGGCTTCCGGGGAACCTTCGGCATAAACCGTTCTGCCTTTTGTAAGATAAGGTGCAACGGCGGTCTTATCCGTCCAGTAAGCACATTCCACCCAGGTTGTTCTTTCTTTCTGGGTACCCTGAGAATCTTTGTAACGCTCTGTGTGCGCTACGCTGAAGTTGATCACATTTTTACCATTCACTTCTTTTACGATGCAATCTTTTCCAAGATTGCCGATGATCTGTAACTTAATCATAACTGTTTGTTTTTAGTTGTTATTAATCGATGTATCTGTTTTGCTAAAGTTATGTATTAAAGTGAGATTCTTTTGACCCGGTTATTCACCATTTGCTCATATACATGTACCAGTTCCACTCCCATGTTTTTCCACTATCAGTTGAAAAAGCCTGGCTCCATACCGGGTTATTGACGTCGGTTGCATCCCAACGAAATACAACCAGTATCTCCCTGCCATTGAAAATATCCTTTGCAAAAAACTGCCCGATCTTATTTTCAAATGACCCCACTACAGGCGTATCTAATTTTCCGTTATTACTATCGGCCCAATAAATACTCCAAAGCCTGGTAACAGGATCAAAGAGCCGCATGGTCATGCCTTCAAAGGGCTTATTGGCAAAGCTGGAATAGAAATGATCAATGTTTGCAAGTCCTTGCAATGCTTTATAATTTTCTTGTGTTGCTTCAAATTCTATCCATTCAATACAATTATTTAGCCTGGTTTTAAGCTTACGGTTCTTAAGTTTCCATTTCCCGATAAAAAAATCAAAATCTTCTTTTGCTGATGTGGCAGAAGGAATAATTTTAAGTTCTCCTTTTTCATTAAAAGCCGGGATGTTCATTTCCATGACAGCTATCAATTCATTTTTTTCTTTAAAGTACTCACCTGTGTCTGCAGGTTATTGACCATACTGGCCAATGAATTCACATCCCATCGCTGTTGCTGGCTTACCTTACTGATCACCATTTGTGCCTGCCACAATTCCACCACATCCTCGGCATTGACCTGGTAGGGTTGATACTGCGGATTATCGCTCATCAACGTTAATTTATTTTTACTCCGGTTGTTTTTTTCCACGCGCTTATACACGATCCCTTCATTGCGGCTTACCACAATATATGCCTGGCTATTCTTTATATCTGTTGTATTTTCGATCTTTTCCCCGACAATGATACTGCCGCTGGGGGTGGGCAACATACTATCACCGATAATTTCAAAGGCCCGGTAATTACCACCCGCCAACATGGGTAATGTGAAGGTGTTCAACTCATCAATGAATTCGGTATCGGCATAACTGGCCAGGTAACCGGCTGCGGCTTTTACAGGAACAAAATGAATAAGATTCCTGTCGGCGCTCATCATTTTTTGTTGCCTTCTTTTTGCAAGGTAATTGCCCGAAGTATTACTGAGGTCTTTCAGCAAAAGCTCATCCAGGCTCAGTTTGAACATATCGGCAATAATTTCCAAAACGTCCAGTCTCGGATCGGCGCGTTCTTCTTCATAGGCCCCGATCAGGGAACGTTTGATGTGTAATTTATTCGCAAATTCTTCCTGTGTCCATCCACGGAGTTTGCGCAGGTATTTGAGATTTTGTCCGGCTAATGACATGATGTGACTAATTTGATTAGCACAAATATACTAATTTATTTAGTTGTACCAAATTTATTTTTTGTTGCCACAGAGGGCACAGAAGCACAGAGAAAAATCTGCGGTGGAAAAAGTTAAAAAAGAGTTGATGTGGGGTACAAAAAAAATCCGTCCCGATTATTTCGGAACGGATTGTAAATATCGTGATCAGGACTATTCTGCTACTACTTCAAATTCAACTTCGGTTTCAGTTCCGTTGCCAAAATCGATCTTTGCTTTGTAAGTGCCTAATTCTTTTACTTCATCGATGATACTGATTCGACGGCGGTCAATTTCGTATCCCTTTTGTTCTTTGATGGCCCTTGCTATCTGAACAGAAGTCACGCTGCCAAAGATCTTCCCGCTGGTGCCGGTTTTGGCTCCAAGCTTTAAAGCGCCATTCTGTAAAACAGCAATTACACTGTTCAACTCAACCAATAATTTAGATTCCTTCTTGACTTGCTGTTTCTTTTTTTCTTCCATCATTTTCATGTTGGAAGGGCTGGCTTCAATGGCGAATTTACCGGGGATCAGGTAATTGCGGCCATAGCCGTTCTTCACCGTTACGAGTTCGTTGACACCGCCTAAGTTATTTACATCCTGTATTAATATTACCTGCATCGTTTTGCATTTTTACCCAATTCGCCGCAGCGAACTTTCTCTATTTAAAGGTTAGGGTGGTGAAAAAAATAAAGCCCATCCCCAACCCCTTCCCGAAAGGAAGGGAACCCGAAGGGGGCTTGTTTTATTTATAAGAACTTTATTTATCCGAATCGATCTTCGCAGATATCTTCTCCACTTCCTCCCCTTCGGGGAGATAGAGGGGCTTTACTTTAATAGATCAGTTACGTACGGCAATATCGCCATCTGGCGGGCTTTCTTTACTGCGTCGCCTACTTTACGCTGAAACTTCAGAGAGTTCCCGGTAATACGGCGTGGCAATAATCTACCCTGCTCATTTATAAATTTTTTCAGAAACTCGCCATCCTTATAATCAATATAATGGATGCCCATTTTTTTAAAGCGGCAATATTTCTTTGGACGCTTCTCGGCCTTGATTGCCGTAAGATATTTTATCTCGTTTGCTTTTGCCATGATTATGCCTCCGCTTTTTCAGGTTCTGAATGTTTTACGCCACTTCTCTTTTTGGCATTGTACCCGACGGCGTATTTATCGAGTGCAGTGTACATGTGACGCATCTGTGATTCGTCACGTAAAAGTTGAATTTTCAACTTTTCATTGAAGCTGGTTGGCGCTTTATACTCCATTACCCAATACAGACCAGTGGTCTTTTTAGCAATGGGATAGGCCAGCGATTTTAGTCCCCAGGGATTGGTGTGCACTACCTCACCTCCGTTATCTGTAACGAGGTCGGCATATTTTTTCTGAGCGGCTTTATATTCTTCGTCAGATAGCACAGGGGTAAAAATCACCATCAATTCGTAGTTGTTCATTTCCCTGATTTAATGTAAAAAAAATTGTTTATCCGTTTTTTCCGAACGGGCAGCAAAGGTAAGGGAATTAATGGAAATTTTGGAAGCCGAATAAGGGATATTTTTATAGTACCGGCGATATACCCCTGATTTGACATCGTTGCGTCGCAATCCGTTCATCCTCAGTATTACTATATGGCTTTTATCGAAGCATAGGGTTGAACCTACCTACGGCAGGCAGGCATGGATTATCATGATTTTCATGATAGATCATGATAAATCCGCTTAATCATGATGATCAGCGTTCCATCTATAAACCGGGTACCGGTTATGAGCCGGTTCATAATATGGCGAATTCCGGTAGATAAAATCGAGTTGTGCAGAACCATTGGCAGCAAATTTTGGATCGGCAGCTTTCTTTTCATCTAATTTCTTTTTTAGAGCCGGATCGTTTTTCAGGACCCCGGCAGCCAGGTCTTCCCAGCGATAATCACTATATCCTTCTTTTTGCTGAAGTATGGCGTCAAAAAAGTTCCAGGAAAAAAAACTGTCGTCGCCTGTGGGTTCCAGCATCTCAATAATGTACCGGTTAGCTACCTGGTTCATGGGAATCATATAATCACCTTTCAGGAATTTTATTTTTTGTTTCATCACCGAAACTTTCACCGCCGAATTCTTATGGTGTTTTTCATAAGGCCTTGGCGATGATTTGTAATCATCAATATGATAGGCTTCCACTTCAATTGTTGTATCATTACTGAATTGCCTGATGGTTACATCGTTCAGTTTCATCAGGTCCACCACGGCACTCCAGCCTTGCGGAATAATGTAAGCGGATGGTGTTGAAATGAAATTGGAGGGTTTAAATACGTTGTAATATTTAACCTGCTTCGTGTATGGCTTATCGTGATCGTAATACATCCTTTGCAATCCGGTGGCCTCGCTGGTTTTAAAGGCCTGCTCATAGCCTTTGAACGTGATCAGCGAATATTGCGAAGAATCCAGGTTCCAGTTGAATGGCCATGACCTTTCTTTTACCATTTCCTTCCTGGCTTTATTTCTTTGTGCGATCAGTTCAGTTGCATTGGCGGATGATCTTTCAATAAAGGTCTGCATCAGCGCATACGTGGAGAGCACCCTGTCTTTAAAAGGTTTTAGCATATGCGTTTCCGGTATGAAGCCAATGGTTTGGAACAATGCTGCATAGCCGGAGGAATAACGGGGTGGATCATAAAACATTTCCATTCCTTTTTCCGGGCCTGAACTTGCAAAATCCACATAAGGAACCATATCCCATTTTTTATCGGCCATTCCTTTATACAATTCCGGTTCAAATTTTTCTTTAAGCCAGGATCCATAATCAGCACTGAGCTTATCATATTGCGTGGTAATTAAAGTCATGGTGTGCTGGTAATCGGCGCCATCGCTAACGTGGTTATCAATTAAAATATCGGGATCGAGTAAATGAAAAAGCTGTGCAAATGAGCGGGCTTCTTTGCTGTCGCATTTGGTGAAATCCCTGTTCAGGTCAAGGTTTTGCGAATTGCCGCGGAAACCATATTCCAGGGGCCCGTTCTGGTTTGCCCTTGAATACGAATTCCTGTTCAGGCATCCGCCAATATTATACACAGGGATGAATGCCAGCGCCACATTATCCGGCAATTTTATTTTTTTTGAAACTATATTCCTGACCAATAACATGCTGGCATCAATACCATCGGGTTCGCCGGGATGAATGCCATTGTTGATGAGGATCACAACTTTATTTTGTTTATGCCACTGCGCCGCATCAAATTTTCCATCATTGCTCACCAATACCAGGTGCAGGGGATAGCCGGCATCGGTCATGCCCATTTCTTTTACCAAAACCTGGGGAGAGATCTTGTCTAAATTTTTATACCAGGCTATCGCTTCAAAATAAGTGGCGCTTTCCTTTCCATTGGTTTTTTCAAAACGGCATTGTTGTGCATTGGAAGAATGGATAAAAAGGAAGAAGGTTATAAAAAGAAAATATATTCTCATTGCTGTTTTTATTTTTTTTGAAAGCTACAATTTTTTTTATTGAGGATATTGCCACTTGTAAAATGGTTCAATTTATTTAATTACCACAAATGATTGATTGATCATTTCATTTCCATTGGCAATTTTAATAAAATACCTGCCGGGAGAAAGGCCTGCGACATTAAGCTCAATAATTCTTTGGCCGGTAAATATTTGCTGTTGCATTACAATTCGCCCGGTAATATCTGATGTGAGTAATTGGCTGTTTTGGGTAAGGCCCTGTTGCAGTTGTATGTTTAATTTTTGGGAAACGGGATTTGGATACACCCGTATATCAGCCGTATTTTCATTTAAGCGAACTGCCGTTGTTTTGCTATAATCTGATTTTCCATCTATGTTGATCATCTTTAAGCGATAATAAACTGTTCCTGCAAAAGGTAATGCATGATCGGTAAAAGAATAATTCGCCAGGTTTTTTCCGGGCACTTCACCAATAGATGTAAATACAATTCCATCAGTGCTCCTTTGTATCTCGTACAATTTAAAATTGGTTTCATAAGTGGCATACCATTTCAGTAATAAGGACTCATTATATTTTGTAGCTGTAAAGTCGATTATGGTAACCGGCAACACACCCGTACACTGCCATACCAGGGCCACATATTCAGGGTGGTCGATATAAGGGTTACGGCTTCCCTGTATCATGTACACGTCATTATTGCGGTCAATTTCCTTTGTACTAACGGGGTCCTGTAAGTGCCAGCTATACAAAAGGGCAAGGTACCAATTGTCGAATGCAGGATAACTGCTGCCATTAAGTACATCATTGGCATTGCTATTGCCCTGCCACGCAGCCACCATGTTTTCATAAGCAGTGACCACATAAAATGTTGATCGCGCCAGGTCACCCTTATAAGCGTCTATCGGTTCAAATACAGTGGCAGTGTAAGATGCCGATGAAGTATTGGGGCCGATCTTTGTACCGTTGAGTGTAGTGGTAGTTGGACTCGTAACCTTGCCATAAGGAAAATTTGCCCGGAGGCTATTCACTTTTTTATCTGATGGAAAAACAATGAACATATCACTGAACATGGGTTCTATAGAACCCCCGAACCAGGCTTGTGGAAAAGTATGTTCCCTGTTATAGCGCTGCCCTTCTGATGTACCTGATAAGCCTTTGTCCTGGTAAGGAGTGCCGAATGTATATTCATAAGGTTCGCTGCCAGAAGGATTATCTGAATATTGATCCCACACGATCGTTTTAGTGCCCGCATCATTCAGATGATCATCGGTGATATAGGCAGCGCTCCAAATGCCTGTGTAGGTCGGGTTAGGATTGGCCACCGTTGGCTTAATAATATTGAATAAAGCCGTTTTAAGATTATCGCAGCTAAGCCCCGCTACAGGATCATAATAGCCGGCGGGTATCCCCGTGCTTCCATTGAAAGTAGTTGCGCTACCCGTGATCGAAAGCGTGCTATATGTAGGTTCGCCAACGCATGAAATGCGTGCTGCATACACAAAAACATTGTAGGTTATGCCCGAAGTAAGACCGGTTTGTTTGTAGATATAATTCTTGCCATAAAATATTACTGTTCCGCCTCCGATATTATCGCCGGTATTATACACGGTACCGTTTACAGGTCCGCTGCTTAATGAAGGATTGGTGGTAATGACTCCCAGGTAATAAATATTTGTAGCAGGAGTATTATTAGTGGTGTCAAAATAAACAGATAATTGTGTGTCGGTAGTATTAAGTATCAGGCCGCCAACCAGCGGGGCATTTGGTGCGGTGCATTGACCATGGGATGTAAAAACGCTCCCGGCAAGTAAAAATAAAAACAGCAGCTGTTTTTTCATTTATGGAAATTGATACTTTAAAAATTAAAAAACCCGTTGATGTTACATCTCACGGGTTATTATTATATGGTTAAGGCCAACTTTATTTTGCCAATGCGTTAACCCTTTTTGCCAGCTTGCTTTTTAAATTGGCGGCCTTGTTTTTGTGAATGGTGCCACGCTTGGCCAGTTTATCGATCATGGATGCAACTTTTGGCAATTGATCAGTGGCAACGGCTTTATCGCCTGCTTTTAGATCACGGATAGCATTACGGGTAGTTTTGCCATAATAGCGGTTACGTTCGTTACGTTTTGTACTCTGACGCACGTCTTTCTTTGTTGCTGAATGATTTGCCATTTAAATCTGATTTTTGGGCTGCAAAGATAGGGGTTTGGGAATTAATAATTGATAATTAATAATGAATAATTTTTACTTTGTGCAGGTATACAAATTTTCTTATGGCAAATCGCCTGTTTTTATTGCTTTTGCATATCATATCCCTGGTTTTACTGGGTTTTGGGTGGGTACTGGACATGCTGCATATTGATATTTCCGCGCATTTTATCGTGGATGTTAACTTATTCAATGAAAACCGAAGTGTATTGGGTACCCTGCAAACCCTTTGGAACGGGGCAAATTACTGGCCATTCATGCTCATTTTTTTATTTGGAATTGTTGTGCCCCTGGTAAAGTCAGGAATTATATTTTATTTATTGCTGGTAAAACACCCCGCGCCGAAATGGCATCGGTTTGTAAGCGCCATCAGTAAATGGGCAATGGCCGATGTATTTGCGATCAGTATATTGGTTGCTTTTTTAGCAGGTAGTGCAATGCAAAACACGCATGCTTCGCTGGAAGCTGGTTTTTATTATTTCTCGGGCTATGTATTATTGAGTGGCATTGTGGCAATGCTGTTGGGAAAAATACTAAGCCGGTCTGACGTCCCCGTCTTACCGGAATGAGATTTGCCACGGAAGCACGGAAGCGCAGAAAAAAATTAAAGGTGGATTATTTGGGTGTGAAGTGTTTGTGTGAGTGGAATTATAAGACCAAAAACTTCTATGGCATAAATTAACCGATATTTGCAAACGATTTTGTGTCAACGCGAGTCCGGTCTGACGCCACCGTCTGACCGGAATTACACTACTTCTTTGTTGCGTAGAGCTGAAAAAGTACAAGTGAGATTATTCTTTCTCTTTACTAAAGAGAAAGAATAACAGAACAAGTTCACAACGATGTTGAGTAAAAATCAAATGCCGGTAAAAAAAATATTTTCTATTTCATTATGAAGGATTTTCAATACATCACTAATTCTGACCCCGGTTATATTGAAAGCCGTTACAAGGAATTTGTTAAGGACCCCAACAGTGTGGAACCGGAAATGCGTAAATTTTTTGAGGGGTTTGATTTTGCGGTTACTAATAATTCCATGTCGGCTACGCTCAATGGAATTGAAAGTCATACCTCGGCTCCGCTTGATACTTCGGCTCCGCTCAGTACTAACATACAAAAAGAATTTGCTGTTTATCAATTGATCCTGGCTTATCAAAAAAAAGGGCACCTGGTTGCAAAGACAAATCCAATAAGAGAAAGAAAAGACCGTCATGCCAACCTGGGGTTGGAAAATTTTGGATTGAATGACGCTGACCTGTTAACGGAATATGAAGCCGGGAAATTTGCAGGTACCGGTAAAACATCATTGAAAAATATTGTTGATCATTTACAAAAATGTTACACCACTCATGTGGGTGTGGAGATCAGTGCATTGAATGATCAGAAAAAAATTGACTGGCTTATCCATGCAGTGGAAAATACTTTATTGCAACCGGTACCGCTTCAGCAGAAAAAAAGAATATTACAAAAGCTGAATGAAGGTGTAATGTTCGAGAAATTTTTACAAACCAAATACACTGGGCAAAAACGTTTTTCACTGGAGGGAGGCGAAACCACCATTGCTGCCTTGGATGCCATCATCAATACTTCCGCAGCGAATAGTGTGCAGGAAGTGGTTATTGGGATGGCGCATCGCGGCAGGCTGAATGTGCTGGCCAATATCATGGGTAAAACATACGAACAGATATTCAGTGAATTTGAAGGAACGGCCACACCGGATACCACGATGGGTACTGGCGACGTAAAATATCACCTTGGCTTCGGTAGTGACGTGGAAGCTGCAAATGGAAATATAATTCACTTGAAACTTTGTCCTAATCCGTCGCACCTGGAAGCCGTGGATCCGGTGGTGATCGGCTTTGCAAGAAGCAAGGCAGATGTGTTATACAATAGTGATTACGATAAAATTTTGCCCATACTGATCCATGGTGATGCCTCCGTTGCCGGGCAGGGCGTAGTGTATGAAGTGTTGCAGATGAGTGGCCTGGAAGGTTATTATACGGGCGGCACCATTCATTTTGTGATCAATAATCAGTTGGGGTTTACTACCGACTTTGAAGATGCCCGCACGGCTGATTATTGCACTTCAGCAGCTGCCATGGTGCAGGCGCCGGTATTGCACGTGAATGGTGATGATGCGGAAGCTGTTGTAAAAGCATCTGAAATTGCCACACTGTACCGCCAGGAATTTAACAGCGATATTTTTATTGATATGGTTTGTTACCGCAAACATGGGCATAACGAAGGCGATGAGCCGAAGTTTACGCAGCCACAAATGTATGCGTTGATCGAAAAGCATCTTAACCCCAGGGAAGTATATACGCAGTTTTTAATGGAGAATGGCGAAGCAGATGCACAGGCGCTTGCCAAAGAGATGGAACAAAGATTTTTAGCCGAATTACAGGAACGCTTAGACGAAGTGAAGCAACATCCCCTGCCATACAGTTACCAGCCGCCGGAACTGGTTTGGAAAAGTTTGCGGAAGGCAAAGGCAGAAGATTTTGAAACATCACCTGTTACCGCCATCAGCAGCGAACGGTTTAGATTATTGTTTGATGGCCTGATGAAATGGCCCGCGGATTTTAAGCCACTGCGTAAAGTGGAAAAGCTCATCCAGGATAAACTGAAATTATTCAGTGATGAAAAAAAAGTGGACTGGGCTACCGGCGAATTAATGGCTTATGGAAGTTTACTGGTAGATGGAAAAGATGTGCGCATGAGCGGGCAGGATGTGAAGCGCGGAACATTTAGCCATCGCCATTCGGTTTTGTATGATGAAATAAATAATAATGAATACAACCGCCTGGATCATTTTACCCAAATGCAGGCGCCCTTCCGGATCTACAATTCATTGTTGAGCGAATATGCCGTATTGGGTTTTGAGTATGGTTATTCCATGGCCAATCCTAATGCCCTGGTGCTTTGGGAAGCACAGTTCGGCGATTTTTTCAATGGTGCACAAACGATCGTAGACCAGTTTGTTGCCACCGCAGAAACCAAGTGGCAAAGAATGAATGGAGTGGTGATGCTGTTGCCACACGGTTATGAAGGACAGGGCCCCGAACACAGCAGCGCAAGAATGGAACGCTTTTTACAAATGTGCGGCGAGTTAAATATGGTGGTGACCAATGTAACCACTGCTGCCAACTTTTTTCATTTGCTCAGAAGACAATTAGCATGGCCATTCAGGAAGCCATTGATCAATTTTTCACCGAAGGCAAACCTCCGTTACCCTGGGAGCTTTAGTTTGATGGATGAATTTACCAGCGGTGGATTTAAAGAAGTGATCGACGATGTTGTTGTAAAAAACGCAGCCGAAGTAAAAAAAGTTTTATGCTGCAGCGGTAAAATATATTTCGACCTTGCGGAGCGCCGGCAAAAAGAGAACAGGAATGATACGGCCATCATCCGACTGGAACAAATTTATCCTTTGCCGCAAAAGCAACTGGATGAGTTGTATAAAAAATACAATAAGGCTATCTGGTATTGGGTGCAGGAAGAACCGCTGAACATGGGCGCCGCTACTTTTTTAAGGATGAACCTGAAAAGCATTAATTTCTTTATCATCAGCAGGAAGCTGAGCGCATCCACAGCAACGGGTTATGCAAAAGTGCATGCAGAGGAGCAAATGCAAATTGTGGATACGGCATTTAGTATATAAATTAACACAAATTATTAAATCACGAATTATTAAATCACGAATTATTAAATCACGAATTATTGAGAATTACACTAATTACACGAATTGTCTATGTAGAGTATTTCCTTCATTCGTGTAATTCGAAATAATTCGTGTAATAAAAAGAATCTTTATTAATCATGTTCAATTCATTATCAGAAAAATTAGAATCAGCTTTTAAAAATCTTAAAGGCCAGGCCCGTATCTCCGAACTCAATATCGCCAATACGGTAAAGGATATACGCCGTGCCCTGGTGGATGCCGATGTGAATTATAAGATCGCGAAGGAATTCACGGATAAGATAAAAGAAAAGGCGCTCGGCGAAAAAGTATTGACAGCGGTGAGTCCCGGGCAACTGATGGTAAAGATCGTGCAGGACGAACTTACTGAATTAATGGGCGGTAGCGAAAGTGAATTTAACATCACCGGTAACCCGGCCATCATTTTAGTGGCGGGCCTTCAGGGTAGTGGTAAGACAACCTTCAGCGGTAAACTGGCCAATTATCTTAAAACAAAAAAGGGGAAGTCGCCCTTACTTGTCGCTGCAGATATATACAGGCCTGCTGCGATCGATCAACTGGAAGTTTTGGGAGCACAGATAGGAATTGATGTCTTTGCAGAAAGAGAAAATAAGGATGCAGTTTCCATTGTGCAGAATGCCATTAAGGAAGCGAGAGCAAAAAATAAAAATGTGATCATCATAGATACGGCAGGCCGCCTGGCCGTGGATGAAGTGATGATGACCGAAGTGGCCAATATTAAAACAGCTGTAAACCCGCAGGAAATATTATTTGTGGTAGACAGCATGACAGGACAGGATGCGGTAAACACTGCTGCGGCTTTTAATGAACGCCTCGATTTTACAGGTGTGGTGCTCACCAAATTAGATGGTGATACAAGGGGCGGGGCTGCATTGTCAATTAAGTACACGGTCAATAAACCCATTAAGTTTGCCAGCAGCGGGGAAAAGATGGACACCCTGGATGTGTTTTATCCCGAGCGTATGGCGCAACGGATATTGGGTATGGGCGATATCGTGAGCCTGGTAGAAAAAGCCCAGGAACAATTTGATGAAAAAGAGGCCGCACGCCTGGAAAAAAGGATACGAAAAAATCAATTTGACTTTGAAGATTTTAAGATGCAATTGCAGCAGATAAAAAAAATGGGCAACCTGAAAGACCTGATGGGTATGATCCCGGGTATAGGCAAACAAATAAAAGATGTGGACGTAAATGACGATTCCTTCAAAGGCATTGAGGCCCTGATCAATTCAATGACCCTGGAAGAAAGAAGAAACCCGGATATCATTAATCCCAACCGCAAAATCAGAATTGCCAAAGGAGCCGGCAAAGACCTGAATGACCTGAACCAGTTCTTAAAACAGTTTGAGCAAATGAAAGGGATGATGAAAACGATGAATAAAATGCCCCTGGGAAGGATGTCCGGGCTGGGAAAGAGATGATCGTCGCGCAAAAAATAATGCCATAATATAACAAATTGTAAAGAATTCGCGATTATTTTGGATAGTATCCTGCAGGTTCCTATCTTCGCTTTCCTTTTTTAAGGATTAACCCTATTTAGTCACAACCAAAAAATTTCTATTTTATGGCTGTAAAGATGAGACTGCAACGGCATGGCTCGAAAAAGAGACCATTCTATTTCATAGTTGTAGCAGATGGCAGAAGCCCCCGCGATGGTAAATTCATTCAAAAATTAGGTACGTACAATCCACTGACCGTTCCGGCATCAATCCAGATCGATCGTCAGAAAGCATTGGACTGGCTGCAAAAAGGTGCTCAACCCACCGATACTGTACGCCGCATCCTTTCTTTCAAAGGAGTGCTATTCCTTAAACATTTATTACGTGGCGTAAGCCTCGGCCTGTTTGATGAAGCAGCTGCTATGGAAAAATTCACAAAATGGAGCAGCGAGCATGAAGCTACTGTCTCCAGGAGACAAAGTACTCATAAAAAAGTACGTAATGATCGTCGTGACCAACCCGTAGTGCGCAAAGTTGAAGTGGCATCTAAAACAGAAGAAGCACAACCGGAAGCAACTGCTCCGGCAAATGAAGCCACATCTGCTGAAGCTGCCCCACCAGTAGAAGAAACCAAAACAGAAGAATAAGATAACCTCTGTTCCGTTAATTCATTTAAGTCCTGCTATTTTAGTGGGACTTTTTTTGCCCCCATCCCCTAAAGGGGAGTTATTCAAAGACCCAATGATCATCAAGCCGTATCCAGAATCCAGAATCCAGTATCTTGCAATTCATTATGCCCCACTATTTCAAAATAGGAAAATTAGCCGCCAGCACCGGCCTGAAAGGTGAACTGGTGCTGCAACACAACCTGGGCAAAAAAACCTCACTCAAGGGCCTTGAAGCCATTTTCCTGGAAGAAAGAAAAGATAGTTTTATTCCTTATTTCATCCAATCCACGCAAATAAAAAATGATCATGAAGTGATCATTAAATTAGAGGGGATTGATATCATGGAAGCAGCAAGGAAATTAACGCCTAAAGAAGCATGGCTGGCAGAAGATGATTTTAAAAAATTTGCTGCCAAATCTTCGCCCATTGCATTACTGGGTTTTGTGATGATCAATGAAGGAATTGAAATAGGAGAGATACAGGAAGTGATAGAGCAACCCCACCAGGTATTGTGCACAATTCTTTATAATGGTAAAGAAGCACTCATACCACTGCATGAAGAAAGCCTTGAAAAAGTAGATACAAAAAACCGCAGGGTATATGTCAAGTTGCCTGATGGCTTGTTGGAGATATATAAATGAAAGTCAAAAGTATAAAGTTAAAACCTAAAAGTGGCTGTAGTTTTGGGTTTTAACTTTTGAATTTTGACTTCGTATTTTGAATAGTTTAATTTCACCACATGGAATTTTCCCAGCGCACCATCGCCCATTTTGACCTCGACTCCTTCTTTGTTTCTGTGGAAATATTGAACGATCCTTCATTAAAGGATAAGCCCGTTATTGTGGGTGGAAAAGAAAGAGGCGTGGTAGCTGCCTGCAGTTATGCTGCAAGAGCATTCGGTATTCATTCGGGTATGCCTTCCCGTAAGGCACTCCAGCTCTGCCCGCAGGCAATTTTTTTAAAGGGCACAAGAGGAGATTACAGTAAATATTCCCGCTGGGTAACACAGATCATTGCTTCCAAAGCTCCCCTGTTTGAAAAAGCTTCTGTGGATGAATTTTATATTGACCTCAGCGGCATGGAAAAATTTTTCAATCCCCTGCAATGGACCATTGACCTGCGCCAGCAGATCATTGATGAAACACAATTGCCCATTTCATTTGGACTGGCCAGTAATAAAATGATGGCAAAAATTGCCACGAATGAAGCTAAGCCCAATGGCTACCTGCAGGTTCCCTTTGGAAAAGAGAAAGAATTTTTAGCGCCACTACCCGTCAGTAAGATCCCCGGTGTAGGGGAACAAACGCATGAATCTTTAAAAGCAATGGGTATTGTGATAATAAAAGATATCAGTGAAAGAACCAGGGAAGAATTAGAAGAACGATTGGGAAAATGGGGCATTGACCTCTGGTACAAAAGCCAGGGAATACATCAAGGGGAGGTAACACAATACCATGAGGCAAAATCTGTTTCCTGTGAAAATACTTTTGATGAAAATAAAACGGATATGAAATTTTTAATGAGCGAACTGGTAAGGATGGTGGAAAGAATTTCATATGAGCTGAGGCAGGATGGTAAAGTAGCGGGTTGTGTGGCAGTGAAGATCCGTTATCCTGATTTTGAGACCACTTCCCGTCAGACTACTGTTCCTTATACCTGTGCAGATGATGAAATTATCCCTGTTGCCAAAGCTTTATTCAATAAATTATACCGGAAAGGAATGTCGGTTCGGTTGCTGGGTGCACGTTTGAGCGAACTGACCAATGAAGCCATACAAACCAATATGTTTGATGATCTGGGACGAAAGACCGACCTCTACAAAGCAATAGATAATGTAAAAAACCGCTTTGGGAAGAATTCGCTGACAAGGGCTTCTTCTTCTAAAAAATAATCTTGCATAACACTAATTCAAACGAATTACACTAATTAAATCAATTTATTTTGCTTTGAAAAATTCGTGTAATTGGTTTAAATTCGTGTGACATAAATTTTCGTACTATGAGTTTACGTTTAGGGGACATCGCTCCCAATTTTAAAGCCAGCACAACCGAGGATGAAATTGATTTTTATGAATACCTGGGCGACGGATGGGGCGTTCTGTTTTCTCACCCTGCCGATTATACGCCGGTTTGTACTACCGAGCTGGGTAAAACAGCACTTTTAAAAATGGATTTTGAAATACGCAATGTGAAAGTGCTGGCAGTAAGTGTTGATCCGCTGGAAAAGCACTTGGGTTGGCGCAATGATATCAATGAAACACAAAATTGCACGGTTGATTTTCCCATTATTGCAGATGAGAACAGGACAGTTGCCAATTTGTATGGTATGATCCATCCCAATGCATCTGAAACATTTACGGTTCGTTCGTTGTTTATCATTGGCCCGGATAAAAAAATAAAACTAACGCTTACCTATCCTGCATCAACCGGAAGAAATTTCACTGAAGTGCTCAGGGTGATCGATTCATTGCAATTAACTGCTAACTACAGCGTAGCCACCCCTGCCGACTGGAAACAGGGTGAAGACGTGATCGTTGTTCCCGCAGTGAGCACCGAAGATGCCCTGAAGAAATTTGAAAAGGGAGTGACCGTGGTAAAACCTTACCTGCGGTATACACCACAACCGAATATGGATTGATCTTTTGGAAATGTAAAATGCAAAATTATAAATGTAAAATATAAAAGTGGGGCACCTTTTATAGTTTGAGGCTCTTTAAAGTATTGAACTGTTCAACTTTTACATTTTGCATTCAACATTTAATATTCAACATTTTTATATATTCTTCTTCAACTGTGCCATCAACGCCCTGAATTCCTTGGGCATTTCTGCAGTTATTTCCATTCTTGTACCTGAAGCATCAGTAAAGATCAATCTATAAGAATGCAGTGCCAGCCTGTCTATCATTGGCCGCTCTTCCTCATCATGCTTACTCAATTTGAATTTCTTTTTTATGGAAGACAATAAAACCGGCTTGCCGTCACCATACAATTCATCACAGGCCAGCGGGTGGCCAATGTTTTTTGCGTGTACGCGTATCTGGTGGGTTCGGCCGGTATGCAATTGAAAAGAAACCAATGAGTAATGCCGGCTGGCGTCCATTACTTCATAACCCGTGGAAGATGGTTTTCCATTTTTGTGTACTGTCATTAATCCTTTATGTACCGTGTGTTCTGCAATGGGGGCATCAATGATACCCGAAGTATTGGCGGGGCAACCATGCACTATACCGAGATAATATTTTTCTATTTTTCTTTCCTCAAAAAGGCCGGAAAAAAATTTATGTGCTGTTTCGTTCTTTGCAAACAGTACCAAACCGCTGGTATCCTTATCCAAACGGTGTACCGTATAAATGGAGCCGTATTTTTCAAGTAAGATGTCTTTTAATGATCTTTCGCTTTGCGTTCTGTCGGGGATGGTCAATAAGCCGGCGGGTTTATTAATGGCTACAAAATCATCATTTTCAAAAATGACCGGGGGAATATTTTTTACCACAGCTTATCTTTTTTTAGAAGCATTCATGTATTTCAATAAACGTATCTCTTTCTCACTTAGAAAGCGCCACTTGCTCCGTTCTACATTTTTTTTGGTAAGGTTGGCATACATTACGCGGTCCAACCCCTTCACATCATAACCCAGGTGTTCAAATATGCGGCGTACTATGCGATTGCGGCCGCTGTGCAGTTCAATCCCAATTATTGATCTGTCTTTTGAATCGGCATAGGCAAGGCTGTCCACCTGTATCTCGCCGTCTTCCAGTTTCAATCCATTCACGATCTTGTCGAAATCATTTTTCAGCAGGGGCTTGTCTAATTTAACTTCGTAGATCTTTTTTATTTCATAACTGGGATGGGATAATTTTTGTGTAAGGTCGCCATCATTCGTCAGCAGTAAAACACCGGAAGTATTCCTGTCTAACCTCCCGATCGGGTATACTCTTTCGGTGGTGGCATTTTTTATTAATTGCAATACCGTTTTTCTTCCCTGCGGATCATCTGTAGTGGTAATAAAATCCTTGGGTTTATTCAATAAGATATACACCAGGTTTTTGGTGACAAACAATTTTTTATTGTTATAATTTACCTCATCGCTTTCTTTTACTTTATAGCCCGGTTCAGTTGCCACAGTTCCGTTTACTTTCACTTTGCCTTCATTGATCAGCGTTACGGCATCCCTTCTTGAACATACACCACAATGAGCCAGGTATTTATTCAATGGCATGGAAGCTCCTTCCAATGCCGGAACCGGTTTATTATTTTTAGGAATGCGTTCTTTATGTGTATTATCAGAACGTTCTGTTTTATCAGATTTTGGAGCAGCCGCAGGATTTGGAATGCCTCTTTTTAAAGCCATTCTTGCCTGGTATTTCTCTTCCTTGAGCCGGTCGAAATATTCATTCTTTTCTTTCCGGGCTATTTTCTTTTCCTGGCGGAATTCTTCTTTAATTACACTGTTCTTTTTTTTGGGAACAAATTTCTGGAAAGGCGACTGGCTCATGATTGTAGTGATTTGCTGTTATTTCAACAGTAGTGTGGCATAAAGGTAAACTATTTTGGGCGAGTTACCCCAAGCGGATGACTCACCCAAAATAGTTCCTGAGTTTAAATTGCGATAAAATGGGCAAAATTTTACCCTATTGTGTATTCTTCGGCTTTAAATAATACAGCCTCGGATTTCTGCAAATCCGTTGTAATGATCTCACTTGTATGAGCACGGATGATAACGCCGGGCCTCCTGTGATGATAATATCTCCGATGATAAACGGGGTGATTATAATGGTGATACCTGTGATGATCCCGGTCACCTATTCTCGCTTTTATTACAACCTGTGCACTTGCAGCCATAAAAAAGCCAACCATGATCAATAATGTCAAAAAGATTTTTTTCATACAAAATTTATTTTAGTTTGATAATATACTTATAGAATACAAGTATAATGCCAATAAATCTTATTGCAACATACCAGCCTTGATCCTGATTATGTGGAATTTTTTACTTACCTGCCTCCTGGCCTCATGAGTAAAATTTACCACAGTGGTACAGGGGAATAACCTGGTCTGACCGTCCCGGTCTGACCAGGTTATCCTGAATGGATTATGGGGAATTTTTTTTTGTCAGACCGGGAGGTCAGACAAAAAAAAGCGAACCTTATAGGAACGCTTTTTTTTGCCGGTGGGTCTACGTTTATTTTGCGGGTGATCTTTCAAAATGTTTTTTCTTCATCTCTTCCATTTTTTGTTGCTGTTCCGGAGTGAATATTTTTTTGTGTTGTTCCCTGGCTTCTGTTTTTAAAGACATCAGTTTTTCTTTTTTTTGCTCACGGCTTAATGATTCATTTTCTTTAATAGCCTTGAATTTTAACTGCATGCTTTCCCGCTGGGCTTTCATTTGGCCAACCTGTTGATCAGTTAAGCCCAGTTTAGTTTTCATTTTGTCAAGGTGTTGGGCAAAATGCTGATCGGCTTTCACTTTTCTATCAGCCTTCATCTGCGCCATTTTTGTTTTTTGCTCAGCTGTCAAAAGACCATTCATCTTGGCTTTTTGTTCTTTCAGAAGGGCCATTTTCCGGTCACGCATTTCTTTTACCGTGATATTCTCGTTTTTATTAAGCTCCTGCATCTTTTGCTTAAAATCCTGATGGTAAAGCTTTGCCTTCGTTTTTTGCTCTTCAGAAAAATTCAATTGCTTTGCCATCATCATGCCATGATGATGTTTTTGCATGTGACCAGGCATCATTTCTCTTTTTTCCTGGGCCATTGCAGACACTGCAAAAGCGGAAACCGCGAGTAAGGTTATTATTATACTTTTCATTTGTGTGTTAATTTATTTGTTTATGAATAGACGTGGAATGGGTAAAGAGGTTTAATGATCAAAGGGTAAAGAAAGGTTAAAGCCTGCTTTTATTCGCCAACTGCCCGCAGGCTGCATCAATGTCCTTGCCCCGACTGCGGCGAACCCTCACATTTACCCGGTTCTTTGCCAGGTGATCGGTGAACTTTTGCGTGGTATCTTCATCGGGTTTGGTAAAAGAAGCTTTATCTATGGGATTGTATTCGATCACATTGATCAGGTGCGTTGGAATTTGCCGGTAGATCTTTATAAGGTCATCGGCATCTTCGATAGAATCGTTTACATCTTTGAAAAGAATGTATTCCAAAGTGATATCATTTTTTGTCTGGTCGTAGAAATAATTCAGTGCTTCGATCAGTACTTCAATATTATTGCTTTCATTGATGGGCATGATGGCATCCCTTTTTTTGTCGCTGGCAGCGTGTAAGGAAAGGGCCAGGTTGAAACGCACTTTATCATCACCCAATTGCCTGATCTGTTTGGCAACGCCGGCTGTTGATACGGTAATTCTTTTTGGGCTCATGCCCATACCATCGTTGGAAGTTATTTTATCAATGGCCTGCAATACATTTTTATAATTGAGCAGCGGTTCGCCCATGCCCATGAAAACAATATTGGTTAATTTGGTGCCATTAATTTTTTCGCTTTGCTGGTTTAATAAAGCTACCTGATCGTAAATTTCATCGAAGTTGAGGTTACGTTTGCGGTCCATATAACCCGTGGCACAGAATTTACAACTAAGGCTGCACCCGATCTGTGATGAAACGCAGGCAGTCTGCCTTTTTTCTGTGGGGATCAGCACGCCTTCTACAAAGTGGCCGTCAAATGTCTTAAATCTTGATTTGATGGTACCATCACTGCTCACCTGGTTGGTATCCACGGTGATGGCAGGCAAGGAAAAAGATTCCGCTAATTTAAGGCGCAATTCTTTGGAAAGATTGCTCATATCCCCGAAGCTTTGGGCATTTTTTTTCCAAAGCCATTCGTAAGTTTGTATGGCGCGGAATTTTTTATCACCGATGGATTCAAAATATTCTTTTAATTCAACCAAACTGAGTGTTCGTATGTTTTTAACTGCAGACATGCTGCAAAGATAACCACAGATTAACAGATTTAAATCGCAGATTTAGGGATTGGCATGATTTGGCAGATCGTATCAGCTTATCAGCGCAATCATTAAATCATATTAATCTGCGATTGATTTCCTGAATTAAAGGGTATTTACGTTCTTTGTGGGATAGAACGCAGATATTCATGATTTAACAGATTGATCATGATCTATCATAATAATCATGATGAACAGCGTTCCGTCCTTGTGCTGAATAAAGTGATTTCGTAGAAGAGTGCGACGCCAATGAAGCTGAAGATTGCTTCCTGGCCTGGCTCATAAATAGAAATTATGCAAACAGTCTATGTAATTGATGCCATCAGAACACCCATTGGAAAATATGGCGGCGCTTTAAGTGGTGTAAGGCCGGATGACCTGCTGGCTCATGTGATCAAAGTTTTGGTGAAGCGGAACGGAAGCATTGATGTGAACGCCATTGAAGACGTGATCGCAGGTGCTGCTAACCAAAGCGGGGAAGATAACAGGAATGTGGCCCGTATGGCGGTCTTACTGGCAGGCCTACCCGCAAATGTTGCCGGCAATACGGTGAACAGGTTATGTGCCAGTGGCCTGCAGGCAATAATGGACGGGGCAAGGGCAATTGCCTGTGGCGACGGCGAACTGGTGATCGCCTGCGGGGTGGAAAGCATGAGCAGGGCGCCGTTTGTAATTCCTAAAAGCAGCAGCGCTTTTGCAAGAGAGCCGCAGATATTTGATACTACACTGGGCTGGCGTTTTGTGAATAAAAAATTATCGGAATTATATTATCCTTATACCATGGGTGAAACCGCGGAAAATGTTGCCAAGCGCTGGAACATCAGCCGCAATGCACAGGATGAGTTTGCACTGGAAAGCCAGCAGAAATTTGCAAAGGCGCTCTCTACAGGTAAATGGCGTGATGAAATTGTACCGGTGCAGGTACAGATAGGAAAAGAAGTTTTTGATTTTGATACGGATGAACATCCCAGGCTGACCAGTCTCGAAAAATTAGGACAACTGAAACCTGCTTTTGCAAAAGACGGGACAGTAACGGCAGGGAATAGCAGCGGGATCAATGATGGCTCCGCTGCAATGTTATTGGCGGGCGAAGCAGCAGTAAAAAAATACAGATTGAATCCAATGGCAAGGATCGTGAGCATGGCGGTGGCAGGTGTTGATCCCGCGATCATGGGGATCGGCCCGGTGCCCGCCACTAAAAAAGCATTGCAAAGAGCCGGGTTAACGGTGGCCAACCTTGACCTGATAGAACTGAATGAAGCATTTGCATCGCAATCCATTGCCTGCATTTATGATCTTGGGCTGGACCTTGAAAAAGTTAATGTGAATGGCGGTGCAATTGCTTTGGGACATCCGTTGGGATGCAGTGGCGTGCGCATTTCCACTACTTTATTATATGAATTAAAAAGGCGAAGGGCGAAATATGGGTTGGCTACCATGTGCATTGGAGTAGGGCAGGGGGCGGCGGTGATTTATGAGGCCTTGTGAAATGTAAAATATTGAATGTTAAATGTTGAATGTAAAAGTGGAGGAGTTCACTGATTTTAAGAATTTACAAGATAAGAAGCTGCACAACTTTTACATTTTACATTTATTATTTTGCATTTTACATTTCAATATAATTTATACAACAACTTTTTTACCAGCCGGAAATTGATCGTTATTGATAAAACCAACAATGCAATAGCGACCACAATAACGATCCAGTGAATGAACGGAGAAAGGTTTTCATTATCCTTCATGATAAAATGCTGAAAACCCCAATGCAGTAATTCAGTTACCACCACAGTGCAGATCAATACCACCACATACACGGGTATCCACTTTTTTGAAACAGTCTTACTTAACCAACCGGGAGAATAACCAATGGTTAAAAGCAACTGCAGGTTTTCTTTGCTTCTTGCGATCATCAGTTGTAAATAAAAAGAGAACAATACCATTGCCAGTAATATCACCAGCACACCGAATCCCGCCAACCCGCTTACAATGGCCTGCAATATTTGTTTTATACGGCCAAACTTTGTTTTGTCTTTGTTGACATGATAATCTTTTTGTTGCAGGAAAGCGATCAGTTCCGGATTGTTGGCGTCTTTTGTTTTTAATAATATCTTATTCGGCGCTGATTTGGTTGAATTGGCAAAATGCTGGTTGGCCCATTTTAAAAAATTTTCAGGAACTACCACGGTATTGATCCTGTCGCTTAGGGCAACAATATTGCTGCGGAAACTTTGTGGTCCCGAAAAGCCTTCACATTCTATCGTGACGATCAGCGAGGTGATACTTTTTTCGGAAAACTGTGGCAGGTCGCGGCTTGGCGCAAATACCGTATTGTACAATTCGAGATAATCTGAAGACATGATCACGGGAATAGTATTTTCTCCTTCCTTCCAGGTAAATGACGGGGGAACCGTGTCAATGAATTTTTCGTCAATGGATTCCAGGAATATATCGGAGCTGAATGGTAATGTGGAGCCCCCATTGGCTTTTATTACAAATTTATTGGAAAGAAAAGGGGCTGCGTCATCAATAAAAGATTGTTTTTTTATTTCGGCAATGTCTGAATCACTGAAAGAATGACTGTCGGCCATGTTCTCATTGCTGATAGTCCTGGAGATCGAGATATAATCATAGCCGTTTTTTTTTGGATCTTTATTTTTCAGCAGTGCATTAATATTGATATACATCTGGATGGAACATAACAATAACAACACACCAATACCCAAACCAATATAACTCAACCAGCGGGACGCTTTGTTTTGTCCGGTGGTTAAGAATGGGGCGATATTTTTGAAAGATAAATTCAAGGAGGGGGTAATTTGGGTTTAGATGTTTAGATGTTTAGAAGGTTTAGATATTATAAATTCAATGTTTGATCGGCCTTAAAATAATCTGTTGCCTTCAGGTCGGCCAAAATGATGCAGGCCTTGCGCAGGTCCGCTTCTTCCTCAATTAATTCCATGGCCAGCCTGCGGTTATTATCATCGAGGTGACTAAAAGGTTCATCCAGCAATAAAAAATCAAAAGGCTGTTGCAGGCAACGGATGATGGCAATGCGCTGCTGTTCGCCATAGCTGCAGGTTTTACAGGACCTGTTCAATTTGGATTCAATACCAAGCCGCTTTGCCATCACCATGATCTTACTTTCGGAATGATAAGGATAGAGTTGCCTTTTTATTTCAAGATTTTGTAAAACGGTTTGTTCGGTGAATAAGCGAAGGTCCTGGAAAACTATGCTGGTATATTGCTGGCGATAAGCTGCGAAATCTTCTGCATCGAAACTGCTGATATTTTTTTCATTGTAAAAAATGCTGCCTGTATAATCTTTACGCATACCATACAAAAAATGTATCAACGAGGTTTTACCACTGCCACTTGGTGCAACTACCTGTATTTTTTGTCCCGGGTGGAAGACGATATTGCTTTTCCAGACCTGTGACCCGGAAATTTTTTCGTCTTCCAAGTAATCAGGCGCAAGTTTTTGCAATTGTATCTGCATGCAATGAAAATAAAAAAAGGGTAAGATGTCAGGATCTTACCCGGTATAATTAATAAATCATTAATTCCTCTTTGGCATCACGGAATCGGTATGAACATCATTAAATGAAGCAGTGGAATCATTTTTTGGAAATGAAAAATTATAATCGGTTGCTGCTTTCTTCATTTTTTCTTTTTCCAGTTCGGCCATCCTGACCGAATATTTGAATAGCTGCATCAAACTATTGGTATTCTTATCCAATAAATTTATCTCCATCATCATATTGTACCCGCCACCACTGTAATCTCCGCCGGTAACAGTGATATTATCCCATACTTTCACCGATTCATCCCACACGAGCTTATTCACAGAATCCTTTGCTGCCTGGGGTTCAAGGGCTTTTAATATTTTTTGAATGTCTACATATACCCCAATGGCATTGCCGCTTATCTTGCCTATAAAAGACTGGTCATTTTTTGCGCCTGCCAGGTATTTGCTGATCATGTTTTCATCATTACCAATGGCAAAATAATTTGCATTACTGTTATAATACACTTTATCCTGCTTGCCCGCCTGCCCTTTTACAACATTGACCAGTTTATTAAATGCGTCCTTGTCGTCAATGGCTGCTGAAAATATAAATTTCGAATCCGGGTTCTCAGAATAGGTGGTATGCATTATGCCATCGCTGCCGGTGTAAGAAAACGAATCTTTTTTCATGGCAAGGTCAGATACGGAGAGCATGATATCGCCTTTATTGGCTTTTATAAAATCATCGGTGGTCATCCCCTCCCGGGATAAGAACAGGTTTGCAAATCCGTCGAGGCCGGTTAATTTTATCAGTTCTTTTAAGCCTTCTGGTTTAAAATGAAATGCAAAAACACCTACCACATTCTGCGAAGGAATATTTTTCAGCATATCGGTATTGATACTTCCACCGCTGTATTTTTTATACAATTCACTCAGTTCTTTGCCCGAATATCCTTTCGATTTTATGGTGATCTTTCCTTTATCAAAACTTGCCGTGTAGGTGGATATGGCACCCTGTGTAAAGGCATCCATCTTCATCATGCTGAGCGCACCCATGGGTATGGAGGCCCCCATTAATTTTTCTATATTCACCCAGGCATGAATATCCCCGTCTGTATTCATCAGGTCAGAAAATTTTTCATCTTTAGCAAGACTGCTGTCATCTTTCAGTGAATACAGGTTTTTGCAATAGGTGATGAGTTTTGTTGAGTTGGCAGAATCTTTATTATCACCCATTCCATAATTTTTTCCCATGCTGTTCATACCGTTCATAGAAGGCGTTATTAAACCGAAGGCAAATTTTTCATTGTTCCAGGTTATTACAGCTTTATCTTTTATCGCTACTACACTGATGTCCCCGTTTTTGCTTACACTGCCTTCGGGATAAACCATTTTCAGGTAGCTTTCAAAGGCTTTGGCATCTTTTAAACCGCCTTCCACAACAAGTTTCATCCCATCCAAGGAAGAATTATCACCGAAGAAAATAAAATCAGACAATGAGTCTACACCGCTGACCAGGGTATTATCCTGGATCTTTTTCATAAAATCCGATTGCATGCTATCCGACTTAAATTCTGTAACAACCTGTTTATACCAATCCGATTGTTTTAGCTCCTGCATGTTTATTTTTTGGGAAAGTGATTTGCCATCCATCTCCAATACAAATCCGGCATCTTTGGGAACCATTTTTCCCTGTTTATTTGATTTGCTGCAGGAAGCGAACAGTAAAAGCGCTGCGATAGCGCCGAGAAGTTTAGTACGGTAATGTAATTGCATAAAATTGTTTTTTTATTATACTTAAAAATTAAATTAGTAACCCTTATTTGTTGTTAAAAAAAACGGCCAGTTCATCCAATGCCACAGTTTCCTGTATGCCGGCGGATAAATTTTTTACCTGGCAATTATTTTCGCTGATTTCTTTGCTTCCAATAATGACGGCGTAAGGTATATTTTTCTTTTCAGCATAGCTGAATTGTTTTGCGATCTTCGTTTCTTCATGATACATTTCGCAGGCAATGCCCTTGCTGCGAAGTTGTTGCATGATGCCAAAAGCAAAAATGCTTTCTTTTTCGCCCATATTAAAAAACAGGGCCCTGGTGTTCACCTGCAGATCCTCTGGGAACAAATGCAGTTCTTCCATTACGTCATAGATCCTGTCTACCCCAAAACTGATTCCCACGCCGGGAATACCGGGTACACCAAAGAGGCCGGTAAGGTCATCATAGCGGCCGCCACCGCCGATGCTGCCCAGTTGGACATTATTTGCAGTTACTTCAAAGATAGCTCCAGTATAATAATTAAGTCCTCTTACAAGTGTAGGATCAAAAACAAGGTTTATATTGATATTATTGGCATGTAAATAGTTAAAAACTTCAACTACTTCATCAATACCTTCCATTCCAATTTTAGTAATTGGAGGTTTCTTGATAGGTTCATCATCATCATTATAAAATTGACCATAGAGACAATCAAGAATTTCTATACTTGTTCTGTAAGAGCTATTTTGAATCTCGATATGTCTATTAGCATCTTCTTCACTATAGGAATAATCATTAATAAGTTGATCTTTAGTAAATAGATCATCTTCACTAGCGACTATAAATACACAATCAAATATCCTTTTGATTTTTTCTTTTGGAATACCTTTTTGAATAAGCTCTTCTTCAACCTTTTCCCTGCCTATTTTATAAACTTTGTCAATTGCGGTTGTTATATCTGTTAACTTTTCAATACAGCCACAATATTCAGCAATCCCTTGTAATATTTTTCTATTATTAATATTAATTTGGACTTCAATACCAAGTTTAGAAAAGACAGTTGAATATATATATACAAGTTCTACTTCGTTTAATAAATTTTTACTTCCCACTATATCCGCATCACATTGGTAAAATTCCCGGTACCTTCCTTTTTGTGGCCTGTCGGCACGCCATACAGGTTGTATTTGATATCTTCTGAAAGGGAAAGTTAATTTAGTATGGTTCATTGCTACATATCGAGCAAAGGGAATTGTAAGGTCGTATTTTAAAGCCTTTCCTGTAATTTCATTTTTTAATTTATTTTGATAATTTTTAAGTGCTTCCGAAAATAAAGGGTTAAGAGGGTTGGATAGCAGACTTGTGTTAAGTTGTGCCAATGAACTTGTATTAGGTTGTGCCAACGAGTTAGATTCAGCAAACACATTGGCAAAAGTAGAGACAAAATTTTCATCGAACGGATTTCCCGAATCCAATATTCTATAGATCAGTTTATCCCCTTCATCGCCATATTTCCCCGTAAGTGTTTCCAGGTTTTCCATGGCAGGCGTTTCCAGTGGCTCAAAGCCATACAATTCAAAAACATTCCTGATCACAGAAAAAATATGATTGCGTTTTCGTACAACCGTTGCCGAAAAATCTCTGGTGCCCTGTGGCAGGGATGGTTTAGGCATATTTTTTTACTTCGATATTTGAATATTTTTTAAAAACAGTTTCGCAGGCTTTATGGATGATCGCAAACGTTTCATGGTAACCTTCTTCGGGCCCATACCAGGGATCCGGTACATCCCTGTTTTCTCCGGCATACAATTCATTCAATAACAGGTCTGCTTTCCGGAGATCGAATTTTTTTGCAGCGATCCTTTTCATGTCTGCTAACACATCCGCAGCCATTGCATAAATGATATCGAAATGGTCAAAATCGGCGCCAACAAATATCCTGCTTTTTTGCCTGCTGATATCAATACCGTTTTGTTTAGCCACTTTAATGCTTAAAAGATGGGGCGCTTCGCCGGTATGGTATCCATTGGTTCCTGCGCTGGCCACGGTCCAGTGCAGCCCGGCCCTATCCACCATATCCTGTAAAATTCCCTCTGCCATGGGGCTCCGGCAAATATTGCCCAAACATACCATCAAAATTTTCATGATACAAATATAGTTCATAGTCGATAGTTCATAGTCTGTAGTCAATAACTCCCGACTCCCGACTCCCGACTCCCGACTCCCGACTCCGGACTCCCGACTCCCGACTCCTGACTCTTCTTTATGGAATCCTTACGCTATCACATCTCATTAAAGAACACGGCGCCGGTTTTGATTTTATTTTTTTATTTCAAAACCCAACTATATGAACAAGGAATTAATCATGAAGAGTGATGTCTTAGACATACTTTTCGAAAATCGAAATAAATCGTATGGAGCTTATAACCTGCGTAAATTTTATGGCAATCGTTTGCTGAAAGCCACAGGATTAATGATCGCTTTGACACTCGTATTATCTGCATTTACTTTTTTACCAAAAAATAAGGAATTCATATCTGCAACTCCTTATGAAATACCCGATACTAAAATGAGTGAGCCAAAAGCAAAAGAACCTGAAAAGAAAAAAGATCCGCCAAAAGAAGTGGTAAAAGAAATACCTGTTAGCTCTAAAAAACTGCTGAGTAATATCAGCATCGTGAAGAACACAGATAAGACAGATTCAATACAAACCTTAGATCCCAAAGACCTGATCAGTAATATCAATCTTAAAGTTCCGGGTGATGGCGGACCGGTTCTTATTCCACATATCAAGCCGGATCAGGGAGGAGATATTACCGGTTCGGTAAAACCTGTAAGTGATATTACAACACCTATCGCCAACCCGGAAGTGATGCCTTCTTTTCCCGGTGGTGCAGATGCTTTAAGGAAATTCATGCAAAGGAACCTGCACAATCCCAAAGACATGGAAGAAGGAGAACAGGTGAGCGTTAAAGTACAATTCGTGGTAGGGTTTGATGGCAAGTTGAAAAGTTTTCAATTGATACAGGATGGTGGGGAAGCCTTTAACAATGAAGTGCTGAGAGTGATGAAAAAAATGCCGGATTGGGTACCCGGAAGAGCAAATGGTGAAAATGTATCAGTATATTATGTTATTCCCGTGAAGTTTGTACCGGCCGAATAATTATCCTGATAATTTATGTAATTTGGCAGTTGATAATTTATTACCTGTATGGTTTGCACACCATACAGGTCTTTTAAAAAAAATACAATGGCATTGGAAGAATTTGAAAAAGAACAATTGAGTGACAGGGATAAGGGTTATATCCGCATGCGCAGCACGATGGATATTGGAATGGGCGTGTTATGGATGGGGTTGGGTATATTTCTCATTTTTATAAAAAAATTCAGTACAGACCTGGCACTCCGTTTTGATGACCCGATGATAAAGGTATTTGGGGGGGTATGTATTGTGTACGGATTATTCAGGCTGTACAGGGGCTATAAGAAAAATTATTTACGCGATAGATGAGCAGAAAAAATATTTTCGGCAGGACAATCATTGCAGAATTATTAATTGCACTCAGTTGTTTTTTTGTGGCGAGTTGCAATAACAATGACCATAGTGCAGTATCTGATTCGCCCACGAAGGGAACCATCAATATCAGTGTGGATGAATCTTTTAAACCGGTGATCGATGAACAGATAAAAGTGTATGAATCTTCAAATCCCGGTGCGGAGATCATTGCCCATTATAAACCTGAGGCAGATTGTTTCAGAGACCTGTTAAAAGACAGTTCCACGCGGATGATCATTGTTACCAGGGGATTGAATAACAGGGAAGAAAAGTATTTTATGGACTCCCTCAATTATGTTCCTGTCTGGGGTGATATTGCTTCGGATGCGATCACGATCGTAGTGAACAGTAAAAGCCCGGATACTTTATTTACAATCGACCGGTTAAAAAAACAATTGTCGGGGAATTTGGTCAATGCACAACAAACAGCGCCCACCGGATCTTCTGCGGTTAAAGAAACCATCGTTTTTGACGGACTGCATGCAACCAGTTCGGTTCGTTATGCTATCGACAGTATTTTACGCGGACAACCATTTGATACCAGTGTGGTAAAAGCAGTAAAAAGCAGCAGGGAAGTATTGGAATATGTGGCGTCCAATGTAAATGCAATTGGTTTTGTAGGGATCAGCTGGATCGGTAATCCCGAAGATACTGCACAGGTAAATATGTTAAAGAAAGTAAAAATGGCCTGGGTTCAATGTTGTAATAATGATGATTCACCTTATGTAAAACCAACCCAGTACAGCATCCTGAGTCAAAGATATCCTTTGGTACGTGGTTTGTATTATATCGTGAAGGAAAATTATACAGGCCTTGGTTCGGGTTTTGCCGGTTTTTTGCAATACGAAAGGGGGCAGTTGATCTTCCGCAGGGCTTACCTGGGTGCAAGAATGGGATTTGCGATACGAAATGTGCGGATAACAAAAAAATTATAAAAAGATTATCCGGATTTAGCGGGGAGGTATTTATAAAATTAATATTATTGTATAGTCTTAAACAGTAAAATAAAATGAAGAAGGTAAAAGCAGGTATATTGGTTTTGGTCGCTCTTGTGGTGGCAAATTTCTGTAAGGCACAAACTATTGAGGAGGGCAAGACATTATTGTATTATGAAAAATACATCAGTGCCAAAAACCTGTTTCAAAAATTAGTGGATGTCAATCCCAATAATACTGATGCGGTATACTGGCTTGGACAAACTTTATTAGCTCCGGATGATGATAAGGATATTTCCGGTGCAGAAGCCCTGTATCAAAAAGCGTTAATGGCAAACAGCAACAGTCCGTTGCTGATAGCGGGTATGGGGCATGTTCGGTTACTGCAAGGCAACACAGCCGATGCCCGCAACCAGTTTGAAACAGCGATCAGCCTTAGCCAGGGTAAAAATATTGCTGTGTTGAATGCAATTGGTTCTGCCAATGCCGATTTCTTTTCAAAATCCGGTGATGGTGGTTATGCCGTTGAAAAATTAAAACAGGCCATTGCATTAAAAGGAGGAGCCAAAGATCCTGAGTTATTGAGTAACCTGGGTGATGCCTACCGCAAATTCTCAGATGGTGGTAATGCGCAATTGTCTTATGAAGCTGCATTGGCTGCTGTTCCCAATTATGCGAGGGCCAAATACCGTATCGGCAGAATATACCAGACACAAGGGCCGCAGCAGTTCGACATTTTTATGAAGTATTATAATGAAGCCATTGCAATGGATCCAAATTATACCCCGGTGTATTGGACCTTGTTTCAATATTTTTATGAGAATAATGTTACCAAATCGGCAGAATATCTTGAAAAATACCTGACCGCAAAAGGTGCAGATGAACCCAATTCCTGTTTCTTAAGAGCTCAAATGAAATATGCTCAGGGCTTATTCCAGGATGCGATCACAAAATCTGATGAATGTATTGCTGCAGCCGGTGGAAATCCTTATCCAAACTTATTTGGGGTAAAAGCTTATTCTGCATTTAAATTAGGCGATTCGGTAAATGCAAAAACGAATTTCGACCTGTATTTTCAAAAACAAAAACCTGCCAAGATCGGTCCCACGGATTTATTAACTTATGCCATTGTATTATTAAAATTCCCAGGCAATGAATCACTGGCCGGTACTTATATTGATAAAGCGGTGACATTGGATACCACTGAAAATGATAAAGTTGCTCATTTAAAATTAATAGCGGCGATCTATGAAGCAAGAAAACAATATAAAGATGCGGCGGATTGGTACAAAAAAATTGTAATGGTAAGGGCGATACCTACGCGAACGGATATCTTTAATGCAGGGTATAATTATTATCGTAGCGGAGATCCTCAAACCGCTATCACCATGTTTAATGTGTTTACCCAAAAATATCCCGATGATATATTGGGGTATTACTGGGTTGCTAAACCTTCCTGGGTGATCGACTCCACGATGGAACTCGGCATGGCAAATCCCAGTTTTGCAAAAGTTATACAATTGGGGGAAGCCACTGCAGATAAATCGAAGATCAAGACACAATTGATGACGGCGTATAAATACATGATCGCCTATTATGCTAATATTGCAAAAAATAAAGACTCTGCATTGAATTATATCGACAGGGCAATAGCACTTGATCCAACCGACCAGGAAAATATCAACAATAAAGATGTGATATCTAAAATGAATATGAATGCCCCGCCTCCAAAGGGAAGCCATACCGTAACAAATTCAAAAGGAGATAAAGTAACCACAGATCCCGATGGTACCATTACAACTGTTTCCCATGACGGATCAACGAACATAGTTACCAGGTCAGGGAAGGTCACTACAATAAAGGACGGTGTCACCAAGATAGTAGAAGGTGGGAAGGTCACTACAATAGGAAAGGATGGTATCACCACGATAGTAGAAGGTGGCAAGATCACTACACTAGGAAAGGATGGTAAACCCATCATAGTTCAGCCACCGACCAAGCCAGGTGGACAAAATCCCTAACACAAAAACAAACACAAAAAATTAAGCAACCCCGTTGGCAAAAAGCTATCGGGGTTTTGTTTTATTGATATTGATTATTGCTCCTGCTGACGTATTTTTGCCATCCAACTGAATGGTATATTCCATGCAATTTTTTTTATTACAGGTTACGGGTTCAAATAGTGCGGCAAATTACCTGCCCATTGGGCTTCAATTACTGTTTGCCATCGGGTTAATTGCAACCATTATATTCATTTCCAATGCTATTGGCCCCAAACGCAAAACAAAAGATAAACTGCAAAATTTTGAAAGTGGTATCGATATAAAGGGCAATGCCCGTCAACCCATGGCCATCAAATATTTCCTGGTGGCAATTTTATTTGTATTGTTTGATGTGGAAGTAATATTTTTTTATCCTTATGCGGTAAATTTCAGGGAACTGAAGTGGGCAGGTTTTGAAGCGGTATTGATCTTTGTGGCTTTATTCGCAGCAGGATTGGTTTATATATTTAAAAAAGGCGCGTTGAAGTGGGAGGAGTAACGAACTACTAAATTATAAATTTTGAATTTTAAATTATAATGAATTCTACCTGTATGAATAATTCATCATTTAAAATTCAACATTCAAAATAAAAAATATGTCCCGTCCGGTACAATATAATAACACCATAAAATTTGAAGGTATTCCCGAAGGATACATGGGCGAGGGATTTATGGCTTCTAACCTGGAAAAAGTAGTTAGCCTTGCCCGTAAGAATTCTATCTGGCCATTGCCTTTTGCAACAAGCTGTTGCGGTATTGAATTCATGGCCACTATGGGTAGTCATTACGACCTGGCCAGGTTTGGTTCGGAGCGGGTTAGCTTTTCACCCCGCCAGTGCGACCTGTTGATGGTAATGGGCACCATTGCAAAAAAAATGGGCCCGATAGTAAAACAGGTATACCTGCAAATGGCAGAACCACGCTGGGTTTTAGCGATGGGCGCGTGTGCAGCCTCGGGAGGAATATTTGATACCTATTCTGTATTGCAGGGTATCGACCAGATCATCCCGGTGGATGTATATGTGCCCGGTTGTCCGCCAAGGCCGGAAGCCGTATTGGATGGTTTTATGAAAGTGCAGGACCTTGTTAATGCTGAAGGATTACGCAGAAGGCATAGTGATCAGTATAAGGAAATGATGGCGAGTTACGGGATACTGTAGCCCCCTTCGCCCCCTGAAGGGGGAACTGGGAGTACAAAACTTTATAGAAATTAAAAGATGCAAAAGCTCCGCCGCGGCGGATTTGGGGTTATGACAAACGAAATAATAAAACAAAAACTTACTGAGAAATTTGCTGACCAGCTAACCGATTGGCAGGAACCCTACGGCATGCTTACATTCACTGCACCGAAAGAATTGAATTTAAAAGTGCTTCAGTATTTATATGATGACAGGGAACTGAGGTTTCAGTTTTTAACCGACCTGCAGGCCGTACATTATCCTGATCAAAAAGGAGCAGAATTAGCTGTGGTCTATCACCTGCATAATCTAATTGATAATGTTCGGATACGTTTTAAAATATTCACCGATATTATAAAGCCCGATGTGTTCAGCGCCACAGCATTGTTCCAGGCGGCCAATTTTATGGAAAGGGAAACCTATGATTTTTTTGGAGTGAATTTTATCGGCCATCCCAACCTGATACGGATATTGAATGTGGATGAGATGGATTATTTTCCGATGCGGAAAGAATTTCCGCTGGAAGACCAGTCGAGGATCGATAAGGATGATGAGATGTTTGGGAGATAAGGCCCCTTGGCCCCACCTATCCTCCCCGAAGGGGGGGGGAATGGAGAAGATTGAAGCGAAGATTGTGTTATACAAAAAAAGGAATACTGTTTGAATTATTGAAGAAGAAAGAGTTAATGATGATATGGAAGATATGATATTTGGATATGTTGAATGCACCGCTCCCTCTCTATCGGAGAGGTTACTGAGCAAAGCGAAAGTAAGGAACGAAGTTCGGGAGGGTGAGGCCGAATAAAGCTGAAAAAGTACAAGTGAGTGACACAACGATGATGCCATGAAAAACAAATGCTCGTAACAAAAATAAAAATTACGAATGTCTCATACAGCCGAACATATTTTATTACCCGAAGGTTCGATTGAAAAACAAACCACCACATTAAACCTGGGGCCCACACATCCGGCTACGCATGGCGTGTTTCAGAATATCCTGGAACTGGATGGAGAGCGCATCATGAAATCTACTTCCACCATCGGATATATTCATCGTGCATTTGAGAAGATCGCGGAAAGAAGACCATTGTACCAGATCACCCCATTGACAGACAGGTTGAATTACTGTTCTTCTCCCATCAACAATATGGGATGGCATATCACCTGCGAAAAATTACTGGGTGTAACACTGCCAAAGCGGGTTGATTATTTGCGTGTGATCATTATGGAACTGTCCAGGATATCGGATCACCTGATCTGTAATTCTATTGTGGGAGTTGACAGTGGAGCTTATACAGGTTTTTTATACCTGATGCAATATCGTGAACTGATATACGAAATATATGAAGAAATATGTGGTTCCCGTCTTACTACTAATATTGGGCGTATTGGCGGTTTTGAAAGGAATTTCACAAATACAGCGTTTCAGAAACTCGAAAAATTCCTGAAGGAATATCCCAAGCAATTAAAAGAGTTCGAGAACCTGTTTAGCCGCAACCGTATTTTTATGGACCGTACGATCGGCTGTGGTCCAATACCGGCCGACCGTGCATTGAATTACGGTTTCACCGGCCCCAACCTGCGGGCGGCGGGCGTTGATTATGACGTTCGCGTACACACGCCGTACAGCAGTTACGAGGATTTTGATTTTATCATCCCCGTGGGGAAGACCGGTGATTGTTATGATCGTTTTTTAGTACGCAATGAAGAGATGTGGCAAAGCCTGAGTATTATCGTACAGGCGTACCAGAAAGTACAGGAATTCAAGGGCGCCGATGCGGAAGTGTACCATGCCGATGTGCCTGCCTATTATTTGCCGGAGAAAGAAGACGTGTACACTAAAATGGAAGCGCTGATCTATCATTTCAAAATTATTATGGGTGAAACGGATATCCCCGCAGGTGAAGTGTATAGTTCGGTGGAGGGCGCCAATGGCGAACTGGGATTTTATTTGATCAGCGACGGAGGCCGCACACCTTATCGTTTACACTTTCGGAGGCCATGCTTTATTTATTACCAGGCATTTGAAGAACTGGTGAAGGGAGGAATGCTGAGTGATGCGATCATCACGATGAGCAGTTTAAATCTGATCGCAGGGGAAATGGACGCATAAAGAATTTTAAATGATAAATTTTAAATTTTAAATGTAAAAGCTGAAGCGTTTAATGAATTGTTGGGATGATCGTTTACAAAAGCTGCCCAACTTTTACATTTTACATTTAATATTTTACATTTTACATTTCATATGGAATTTTCAAAAGAAAAATTAGCTGAGGTTAACGAATTATTTTCCCGTTATCCCGAAGGCAAACACAAAAGCGCCATCCTGCCGGTGTTGCACCTGGCGCAGGAGGAATTTGGCGGCTGGCTTGACGTGGCGGTGATGGATTATGTTGCTACCCTTTTAAAAATAGAACCAATAGAAGTATACGAGGTGGCTAGTTTTTACAGCATGTATAATTTGAAGCCTGTTGGTAAATATATGTTTGAGGTTTGCCATACCGGGCCGTGCATGTTGAATGGCTGCGACCAGGTCATTGATTATATCAAAGAAAAATTAAACATAGGAGTAGGTGAAACAACGGCAGATGGGATGTTCACTTTAAAAACAGTAGAATGCCTGGGCGCCTGCGGTTATGCGCCCATGATGCAGTTGGGAAAAATTTACCGCGAACATTTAACGAAAGAAAAAGTGGATGCGATCATTGAGGAATGCAGGGCTACTGCGGCAAACAATAATTAATCATAAAACCTAAGATCATGAAACTAGTTCCTTATTTGAATTTTGCCGGCAATGCCGAAGAAGCGTTGAACTTTTATAAAACGGTACTGGATGGAAATATTGAAATGCTTAGCCGTTATGGAGATGCACCGATGCCATGCGAAGATGCAGACAAGCAAAGGGTGATGCATGCCAGGCTGGTATTTGGCAACAATATGATCATGATGTCGGACATGCCGGGTACATATCCTGCCAGTCCTTCAGGTTGTATATCATTGTCGATCGACATGGAAGATCCTGCTGCAATGGAAAAAGCATTTAATCAAATGGCAGAAGGAGGTACGGTAACCATGCCGCTGGCAGACCAGTTCTGGGGAGCAAAATTCGGCATGCTAAAAGATAAATTTGACATCAGCTGGATGTTCAGTTGTGAACTGAAAAAATAAGTAATAAAAGGATACTTACTGTAACCAGGAATATGAAATGTAAAGCGTATTTTATTTTTTTTATTGTGTTGTCAATCCTTGCAGGTTGTGTACCGGCAGGCTCTTTGCCGAATTTAAGGAGTGCAGGAGATGCCAGTGAAAAAAAACTTGGAGATTTCATTGAATTGAAAGATGGTAGAATCATAGAAGGGAATTTATCAAAAGAAAAGCTGAACCTTGGATCATCCAAATTATTCAATAGCACCGGGAGTGTAGCAATCAATGGCAAAAAATATGGATACACCGAAGTCGTTGCTATACAAAAAGGGGATAAATATTACAGGAAAGACGCTTATAACGCATTTGATGAAAGGATCGTAAAAGGCAGGATAAACGGTTACAGGTCGGAACATGTAGGGGCCGGAATGAATAACCAGGGAATGACGACTTCCTATGACCACTTTCTGTATTATCTTCAAAAAGGGGATAAAGCGCCAGTCGTTGCATACGAATTGAAAGTATTGAAAAAAATGATACAGGATTATCAGCCTGCCGTTGATGAATATGAAAAGTTTAATGCACTCAGTAAAAAGCAGAAACGGATAAAAGGTGAAATTTATTTAACCAATGTGATCAATATTTATAACAACCAATAATAAGCTGTTGAAAAAGAATTTGACCATATTATTTTTCTTTATTGTTGCTTCTGTAAGCGCACAAACGGATGAAGAAAAACTTATTGTCACATTAAAAGAATTTCACCAGGCATTGGTGAATAAAAATACAGCATTCATCAACCAGCAAACGGATAAGGCATTGAGTTACGGGCACAGTAACGGTTGGGTGGAAACGAAAACAGATATGCTGAACGACCTGGAAACAGGCTATATCGTTTACCATAGTTATAAAGAAGACAGCCTGAATATTGTGATCAACGACAACCTGGCGAATGCACGTTTCACCGCTGATCTGAATGTTACTTTAAAAGGAAACACTTCAGTATTTCATTTAAAAGTGCTGGAAGTATGGGTGAAGAAAGGGAAGAGCTGGTTGTTATTTGCAAGGCAGGCAATTAAATAAAGTAAAAACTCAAAAGTGAAAACCCAAAAGTGGAGCCCTTCTAATTCCTGAGCGCAACTTTTTGGTTTTGATTTTTAACTTTTGACTTATGAATGCTGATTCTTTAGAATTGAAATTTTATGTGCACGCCACGCAGGATGAAGTGATGGAGTTGCTGACCAATCCGGAATTCATAAGGGATTGGAGTGGTGGTGATGCTTCGTTTGAAAAGAAAGTTGGCGGAAAATTCATGCTATTTGATGGCTGGGTGAAAGGAAATGTACTGAAGATAACGGAGAATGAATTGTGGTATACCTGGAAGCCAACTAACTGGGATGCAGAAACGCCGCCATCGGAAGTTCATTATAAACTGGAAGCAGTGAATCATGGAACGGAAGTGTTGGTGGAACATACCGGTTTTCCAAATGAAGAAGAAATGGAAAACCACAGGGAGGGTTGGGAAGAACATTTTTTTGGTCCGATAGGAGAGTATTTGGCAAACAGGAATTTGTAATAAAGTAAAAATTCAAAACCTGCCTACCGAAGGCAGGGTAAAAACCCAAAAGTGATGCAGCTTTTTTAGGTTTTGGATTCTAACTTTTGATTTTACCTGATCGAAAAACTGTTCGAAGTTTTAGGTTTTGAATTTCAACTTTTGACTTATAGAATGAGTAGAAAACTATTATTAAATAACGCACATGTTCAAGGCATTCGCAGTTACGATGTCTATCGCCGTGAGGGTGGGTATCGCAGCGTGGAAAAGGCTTTGAGATCAATGACGCCTGATGCAGTGACTGATGAAGTGAAGAAGAGCGGTCTGCGTGGCCGTGGTGGTGCGGGTTTTCCAACGGGAATGAAATGGAGTTTTTTGGCCAAGCCCGCAGGGGTGCCGCGTTACCTGGTATGTAATGCAGATGAAAGCGAGCCCGGCACATTCAAGGATCGTTATTTGATGGAATTCATTCCGCATTTACTGATAGAAGGAATGATCGTGTCTTCGTTTGCGTTAGGTTCCAACCTTTCGTACATCTATATACGCGGGGAGTATGCATGGATCATTGATATCCTGGAAAAGGCCATTGCAGAAGCAAAACAAAACGGGTTTTTAGGAAAAAATATTTTAGGGAGTGGATTCGATTGTGAGATCTATCTGCATCGCGGTGCCGGGGCTTATATCTGTGGTGAAGAAACCGCATTGCTGGAATCACTGGAAGGTAAAAGGGGCAATCCAAGAATTAAACCGCCTTTCCCGGCAGTGAAGGGTTTGTGGGATTGCCCAACGGTGGTTAATAACGTTGAAACGCTTGCTGCAGTGGTTCCTATTATCAATGACGGTGGCGAAGAATTTGCAAAAATCGGGGTTGGAAAAAGTACCGGTACAAAATTGATGAGCGCCTGTGGTAATATCAATAAACCGGGCGTGTATGAAATTGATATGACGATCAGCGTCGAAGAATTTATTTACAGTGATGACTATTGCGGCGGTATTCCCAATGGGAAAAAATTAAAAGCCTGTATCCCCGGTGGTTCGTCGGTACCCATTCTTCCTGCCAATTTATTATTGACAACGGCGAAGGGAGAAAAAAGGCTGATGAACTATGAAAGCCTCAGTGATGGTGGTTTTGCAACGGGCAGCATGATGGGCAGCGGCGGATTTATTGTTTTGGATGAAGACCAATGCGTAGTAAAGCATACGTATACCCTTGCAAGATTTTACCGACACGAAAGTTGCGGTCAGTGCAGCCCCTGCCGAGAAGGAACGGGATGGATGGAAAAAATATTATTGAATATTGATAAGGGAAAGGGCAAAATGAGTGATATTGATCTGTTGTGGGATATTCAGCGCAAGATAGAAGGCAATACCATTTGTCCACTGGGTGATGCCGCGGCATGGCCCGTTGCAGCAGCGATCAGGCATTTCCGTGATGAGTTTGAATGGCATGTGAAGAATCCTGTGGAGTGTCTTACATCAAATTATGGACTGGGGCACTATGCCGATGAGCTACATTTGCCGGTAACAGCATAAAAAAAATATTATGCAAAAGATAGATAATATAGAGATTAAAAATTTTAAAAGTATACGCCATCAAAGAATTGATGGATGTAAGAGAGTTAATGTTTTTATCGGTTATCCAAATACGGGGAAATCAAATTTAATAGAGGCAATCGGGATGTTTACTTCTATTAGAATAAAAGACGAATATTTTAAGTTTAATGACCTTTGCAGAGTGAAACATTTCTCAGAACTTTTTTTCAATAAGGACTATAGAGAAGCTACTAATATTACCATTAACAATAAACTTTTACTTGAGTTAATCATAAATTCATCAAATGATTTGGAAATTAGGATACATACTCTAGTTGATCACGTAGGTAATTTGGATAGGGATAGTAAATTTTCTGCTAAAATTAATAACAGGGATTTTGAATATAAAGATTCAACAAATACACCTGAGTCAAATTACAATTATATTGTTAGCCCAATTCGAAAATATGAATTTAAAAGTGATGGGATAATTAATCAACAACGGCCCTTTACACTAGCGGTTCCCTTTGGAGCCAATTTATTAGATATTTTGCAGCGGGATTCTAATTTGAGGCAAGAAATTGCTGCCATATTTGAAGAATATAAACTGAAACTTTTTATAGATGGAGAAGAAATTAAATTTTTAAAATATTTGAGCGATGGTACTGGTATAAGTATACCTTATCACCAGGTAGCTGATACTTTAAGAAGATTACTATTTTATAAGGCTGCAATTCTAAGTAACAAACAAACTGTTTTGCTTTTTGAAGAGCCCGAAGCCCACATGTTCCCTCCATACATCGCAAAATTTACATCAGATATTATTTTTGATAAAAATGATAACCAGTATTTTATTGCAACACACAGTCCGTTCGTATTAAATGATTTTATGGAAGATATGGACAAAGATGATTTGAGTATTTATGTTGTGGGGTTAAAAGATGGGGAGACTGTAGTAAGAAAATTGACTGATGAAGAAATTACTGAAATATATCAATATGGTATTGATTTGTTTTTTAACCTGGAAAGCTATTTGAAAGATGGATTTATCAATAATGCCTGAGTGTTATGCGGATACTTTGATGATTGAAACATTTGTTCCACCTGCTATAAGGTACAATCATAAGCACAGTTGTTCGCAAGTGGAAAACGAAATGCTAAGAGGTAAACTTAAGGATAAGTTTGCAGTGGGTATTATAGATAAAGACAAAAGAAGCATTCAATATTTGAGTGAATTTGAGGAAAAAGACAGTGTAGCTGGTTCTCTTATTTTATGGCGGCATAAATCTAAGGAGAAGCATCATTTTATCATCCAGATACAACCTGCTTTGGAAAAATGGATCTTAGATATATGTTTGTCTGAATCAATTGATTTAGGGGAGTTACCTAATGATCTGGATAAATTGAAACTATATACAAAAAAACAAGCAAGTCTGGAAAATGAATCTTTAAAGACCTTGTTTACAAAGATGAGTGAAAGGAATGAAAATGCCAGCATAAGGAAATTGAAAGGCTGGATTAAATTACTAAAAGAAAAGAATTATAACGTTGATATTAACGAATTAATAAATGTCTGAAGAAACAAAAACATTTAAAGTAACCATCGACAACATCACAATCGATGTTCCGCCGGGCACTACTATATTAAATGCTGCTCGGAAAATCGGCGGCGATGTAACGCCACCGGCTATGTGCTATTACAGCAAGCTGGAAAGCAGCGGGGGTAAATGCCGTACCTGCCTGGTGGAGATCGCTGCCGGCTCAACTGCCGACCCAAGGCCCATGCCAAAACTGATGGCCAGTTGCCGTACCACCGTAATGGATGGCATGGTGGTAAAAAATATAACCAGCGAAAAAGTAATTGATGCAAGGAATGGTGTGGTGGAATTTTTACTCATCAATCATCCGCTGGATTGTCCCATCTGCGACCAGGCAGGTGAATGTCATTTGCAGGACCTGGGCTATGAGCATGGCAAGGAAGGAACACGCTATGAATTTGCAAGAAGGACATTTGAAAAGGAAGACATCGGTCCTTACATACAATTGCACATGACGAGGTGCATTCTTTGCTATCGTTGCACCTATGTGGCCGACCAGCTGACCGATAAAAGGGTACATGGTATCTTAGACCGGGGCGATCATTCTGAGATCTCCACCTACATTTCCAAAGCCATTGATAATGATTTCAGCGGTAACATGATCGATGTGTGCCCCGTGGGTGCATTGACAGATAAAACATTCCGGTTTAAAAACAGGGTATGGTTTACCAAGCCCGTTGATGCGCACCGCAATTGTGATACAAAAGGTTGTTGCGGTAAAGCAACCCTATGGTTAAGGGGAGATGAAGTGTACAGGGTGACAAGCCGCAGTGATCAGTGGGGCGAAGTGCAAAGCTATGATGGTAAACCTGGATGGATATGTAATAATTGCCGCTTTGATAAAAAGAAAACCATTGATTGGGTTATTGAAGGTATTACCACAATAAACCGTCATTCGGTGATAGGTGCCAATAAATACAAAGTGCTGGAAATGCCCAAAGACACGGTGAAGGAAGTGATGGGCAGGCACCCGAAATTGCTGATGAACATACATAATGTGAGCGAGGTAAATAATCCTGCTGTGCACTTAAGTGAAATAGACGGGCCTGCACGCGGCGGGGATTTTGCCAGGTCGGCCGAGCATGTGAAAGGCGAGGGTGAATCTACGCAATGGGGGATGAAGGGCTAGGAGTTGATAGTTGATAGTTCAGAGTGAGAAAGTACAAAGTAGTGAATTTGTGAAAATTCGTGTAATCTGTGGCAACAAAAAAATATTTTAATAAACGAATATGCTTTTAGCAATCGACCTGGGCTTGGTAATTGAAAAACTGGTGTTGATCATCATCGTGGTGATGGCTTCGCTGGGCATTGCCATGTACAGCACGTATGCAGAAAGAAAAGTGGCTGCGATCCTGCAGGATAGGCGTGGCCCCAACCGTGCCGGGCCTTTTGGATTATTCCAGCCATTGGCCGACGGGTTGAAATTATTTTTTAAAGAAGACATCATCCCGGATTTTTCTTCTAAATTTTTATTCATCCTTGGTCCTGCCCTGGCCATGCTTACGGCGATCATGACCGGTGCGGTAGTTCCATGGGGCGATACAGTGCATTTTTTTGGAAGGAATATTTCTTTGCAGATCGCCGATGTGAACGTAGGCATCTTATACGTTTTTGCCGTGGTAAGTCTCGGCGTCTATGGCATCATGATAGGTAGCTGGGCCAGCAATAATAAGTTTTCACTGATGGGTGGCTTAAGGGCGGCATCACAGATCATCAGTTACGAACTGGCCATGGGCATTTCCCTGATCGCATTGCTGATGGTAACGGGAACGCTTAGCCTGAAAGAGATGGTGCATCAGCAACAACATGGTTTATGGAATATCTGTTACCAGCCCCTGGGATTCCTGATCTTTTTGATCTGTGCATTTGCCGAATGTAACCGTACGCCTTTTGACCTGGCTGAAGCCGAGAATGAACTGATCGGCGGTTATCATACAGAATATTCATCCATGAAGCTGGGGTTTTATTTATTTGCAGAATACGTCAACATGTTCATCAGCAGTGTGATCATGTCGACCTTGTTTTTTGGCGGTTACGATATTCCCTTCCTAAACGTAGCAAATATTGCACCTAACTGGGCAGCATTGTGGGGGATCCTGGCGTTGATGGCAAAAGTGACCTTCTTCTTATTCCTGTTCATGTGGGTGCGGTGGACCATTCCACGTTTCCGGTACGACCAGTTGATGAACCTGGGTTGGAGGGTATTGATACCATTGGCCTTAGTGAATATGCTGGTGACGGGAGGATTGGTTTTATTGAAATTAAATCATTGGCATTTTTGATCCGGATCAGGCTTTCGAAGTTTTTAAAACTTCGAAAGTCTATTAGAATACATTTGTAACAACAAAAAATATGCAGGCACTAACAAACAGGATGAAGCAGGTAGAGCGAAAGCCCATGAGCTTTTTTGAACGAATATACCTCGTGGCCATTTTTAAAGGGATGTTCATCACGTTCATGCATATCTTTAAAAAGAAACCTACGATCAACTATCCTGAAAAGAAACGCGCCTTCAGCCCGGTATTCCGCGGGTTACAAATTCTGAACAGGGATGAAGAGGGGCGTGAAAACTGTACTGCCTGCGGATTGTGTGCGGTTGCATGCCCGGCCGAAGCCATCACTATGGAAGCGGCAGAGAGAAAAGAAGGCGAAGAGCACTTATACCGGGAAGAAAAATATGCAGCCAAATACGAGATCAATATGCTGCGCTGTATTTTTTGCGGCTTTTGTGAAGATGCCTGTCCTAAAGATGCCATCTTTTTAAGTGAAACCTTTGCACCTGCGGATTACCAGCGAAAGCAATTTATTTACAACAAGGAAGAATTATTGATACCACATCCAGTGGAAGATCCTGAAGCATATAAAAAAGCATTGGGAAACAGAGAGAAAAAGAAAATCATTATTTAACAAAATCAATCATTTCGCCTGCTGGCAAAGCGTTGAATTTTTTTTATGGGCATAACAGAAATATTATTTTGGCTTTTAACCGCATTGGCATTGGGCAGTGCAATAATGGTGATCACCAGTAAAAGCCCGGTGCATAGTATTTTATGGCTTATCGTTACCTTCTTTGCTATTTCGGGGCATTATATTTTATTGAATGCGCAGTTCCTTGCTATTGTAAATATCATTGTATATGCCGGTGCCATCATGGTGTTGTTCTTATTTGTTGTGATGTTGATGAATTTGAATGCAGCTGCTGAACCCCAGAAGAACAGGTTATTGCATTTTGCAGGCCTGGTATCGGGGGGCTGTTTGTTTTTAGTGATCGTAGCAGCATTAATGAAATCGGATATAGCGAATAAAGCAGTTCAAATGAATGACGGGGATTTTGGATTGGTTAAGCAATTGGGTATGCAATTATTTAAGAATTACCTGGTGCCCTTCGAGATCAGCAGTGTATTGTTCTTAAGTGCAATGATCGGGGCGGTGGTGATTGGAAAAAAAGAAAAGTAAAAATAAAGTCAAAAGTTAAAACCTGCCTACCGCAGGCAGGGTCAAAAACAAAAAGTAAAAACCAGGAGTAAAAAAGCTGCAACAGTTTTGGGTTTTGACTTTTTACTTTTGAATTATAAAAATTATGGAAATTAAATATTACATCGGCCTGGCAGTGGCATTGTTCTGTATCGGGATAGTGGGTGTATTGACGCGCCGGAATGCCATTATCATTTTTATGTGCATTGAACTGATGCTCAATGCGGTGAATTTATTGCTGGTGGCATTTTCCAAGATGCACGCTGCAACGCCGATGGGTAAAGCCTTTCCGGACATGGTTGGCGATGCACAGATCTTTGTATTTTTTATCATGGTGGTGGCTGCTGCTGAGGTAAGCGTGGGGCTGGCCATCATTGTAATGATGTACCGCAACACGCATTCAACAGATGTGAATTTTTTAAACAGGTTGAAGAATTAGGGTTATTTATGACGAATGACCCGAAATAGGTCATTTGTCATTTGGTCATTAAGTCATAGAGAAGAGCTTTTCAAATTATGGAGTCTGCAATGACCCAATGACCAATGACCAATTGACCCAATGACCCAATTGACCAATAACAACTGACCAGGAATTATGAACAATATTTTACAACTCGTTTGGCTGATACCCCTGCTTCCATTAGCAGGATTCTTAATTAATGGTTTGGGCAGGAAGCATTTGTCAAAAACACTTGCGGGAATTATCGGCAGTGGGGTGATTTTTATTGCCTTTCTGTTAAGTGTGTTTGTTTTCTTTTCGGTAAAAGACGGCAATACCGGGGTTACACATTATTTCGATTTTATCAATATCAAAGCGCTTACCATCGGTTTCGATTTCCAGGTAGACCAGCTATCTTCCGTTTTCTTACTGATCATCACGGGCGTTGGTTTCCTCATCCATGTATATTCAACTGCGTATATGCGTGATGAAGAGCCGAAGGATTTTGCAAAATATTTTTCTTTTTTAAATCTTTTTGTTTTCTCCATGTTATTGCTGGTACTGGGTGCCAACTATGTGATCATGTTCATAGGCTGGGAAGGCGTGGGGCTTTGTTCATACCTGCTCATTGGCTTTTGGTTTACAAATACCAATTATAATAATGCTGCAAGAAAGGCTTTCATCATGAACCGGATCGGCGACCTTGGTTTTTTACTGGCTTTGTTTTGGCTGGTCGATAAAACAGGAACAGTGGATTTTCATGATGTGTTCGCGAATGTTTCCAGGCTTTCCACTTTTGATATCACGGGAATTACATTATTATTATTTGTGGGCGCCACTGGCAAAAGTGCACAGATACCGTTGTACACCTGGTTGCCCGATGCAATGGCCGGCCCAACACCGGTGAGTGCATTGATACACGCTGCCACGATGGTCACTGCCGGGATATACATGATCGCACGCAGTAATATTTTATATAGCCTGGCGCCGGTCACGGAATCTGTTGTGGCCATTGTTGGATTGTCGACTGCGATACTGGCTGCAACGATTGCCTTAAAACAAAACGATATTAAAAAAGTGCTGGCATACTCCACCGTTAGCCAGTTGGGATATATGTTCTTAGGCCTTGGCGTGGGTGCCTATACGGGCGCTGTTTTTCATGTAATGACGCATGCATTTTTTAAGGCATTATTATTTCTTGGAGCAGGTAGCGTGATACACGCCATGAGTGGTGAACAGGACCTTCGCAATATGGGCGGATTAAAAAAATACATGCGCATCACGCATATCACTTTTTTATTGGGATGCCTGGCTATTGCAGGCATGCCGCCATTCTCCGGTTTCTTTTCAAAAGATGAAATATTGGGTGCTGCTTACGCAAAAAATCCATTGTATTATATTATTGGTGTGGCAGGAGCAATGATGACGGCATTTTATATGTTTCGTGTATACGCAATGACCTTTTTGGGGAAATTCAGGGGGACTGCAGAACAGGAACATCACCTGCATGAAAGTCCTAAGGCAATGACCATCCCGTTAATTGTATTGGCCATCTTAGCTGTTATCGGAGGATGGATCGGCATTCCAGAAATTTTTGTTCATGGTGGTCACCGGTTAGAGGAATTTTTAGCGCCGGTATTTGCACAAAGCAATGGCATTATTGTAAAAAATGAACTGGCGAATAACACGGAATACATGCTGATGATCATTTCCGTGGCATTGGCGCTGGTAGCATTATTATATGCCTGGAAAAAATTCAGTGCATATCAAAAAACAGGGAAAGAAGAAAAAGGATTGGGAAAAGTACTGGAAAATAAATGGTATGTGGACGAGATATATGATGCCGTAATTGTAAGGCCTGTTCAATCCCTTGCAAAATATTTCAATAATGTGGTGGAGAAAAAAGGCATTGATGGTTTTGTGAATGGTGTGGGAAAGGCAGTGAACTACAGCAGCAGGCAGATCCGTTTATTACAGAGCGGGCAGGTGGGCACGTATGTTTTACTGATGGTCATCGGCATGTTGATTTTATTTATTGTGCAAATGTTTTTGTAATAAGAAGTTAAGTTATGCAAAGTCTTGGAATAAGATTTCCTGATCTACTGATCTGGTTTCCGCTGATCGCGGGATTGGTATGTTTTATCATTAAAGATGAAAAAAAATCCAAATCATGGGCTTTACTTTCTTCTTTGATCACACTCGCATTTTCCATCTCAAGTTTATTTTATGCCGGTAATAAGGAATTGAACGGGTTCACTTATAGTTATGAATGGATGAAACCAATGGGAGCCAGTTTCAGTGTTGGTTTAGATGGCATGGGACGCTTACTTACATTCCTTACCGCCATTTCTTTCCCCATTATTTTTGCTGCAACAAGTAAAAACCTGTATAAAAACACCCATGTATTTTATGGTTTGATGTTATTAACACAGGCAGGCTTAATGGGCGTGTTTTGTGCATTGGATGCCCTGGTATTTTATTTCTTTTGGGAGTTGGCACTGATCCCTGTTTATTTTTTGTGCAGCCGTTGGGGAGGAGAAAAAAGGATACCCGCCACATTCAAATTCTTTATTTATACTTTTACCGGTTCCTTGTTGATGTTGATCGGGATCATCAATATTTATCTTCACACATCCAAACTATACGATATCAACCATGTGCTGATAGCCGAACATTCCTTCTCGATCTCTTCATTCTATTCAGTGGCTACAACACTTTTGCCGGGACAGCAAAACTGGTTATTCTGGTTATTCTTTATTGCCTTTGCCATCAAGATGCCCATTTTCCCATTCCATACCTGGCAGCCGGATACTTATGAACAGGCACCCACCGCAACAACAATGGTGCTAAGTGGCATCATGGTAAAAATGGGATTGTTTGCAGTTGTTCGTTGGTTATTGCCCATATTCCCTGCAGCCGTGCTCCGGTATGATAATATTGTAATAGCCCTTTCCGTAGCGGGTATGATCTATGCCAGTTTACTGGCGATACGACAGGACGACCTGAAACGGTTTGTTGCATATTCTTCCATTGCCCATATCGGATTAATGTGTGCCACATTGTTTGCAGCCAATCCAGTTGGTGTGCAGGGTGTGATGATCCAGTTATTCAGTCATGGGATCAATATCATTGGCCTCTGGATCGTAATCGATATCATAGAAAAGCAGACCGGGGTAAGAAAAATATCTCAACTCGGCGGCATTGCGCACAAGGCCCCGGTACTCACCATTTTTTTAGTGGTTATTGCACTGGCAAATATTGCGCTTCCGTTAACCAATTCTTTTGCAGGTGAGTTCATGATGTTCACCGGCTTATTTAAATTCAATGTATGGTTTACTGCAATAGCAGGTGTAAGTATAATACTGGCAGCAGTATATACTTTAAATATGGTGCAGAAGGTATTTTACGGAGATACCAATGCACTTACTGCCACCATGAAAGATATTTCTTTGCAACAAAAACTGGTGCTGGGCGTAGTGGTGCTGCTGATATTTGTGGTGGGTATCTACCCGCAGTCAATTATTGATCTGACAAAGGATACCGTTACTAATTTATTAAGATTGAAGTAAAAATAATTCCGCTGAACAGCGGGTACAGAAAATATGAATGCAATAATATTTACGGCTATCTGGGGTGTGGTAATGATGTTGGGCGGTGCATTTATTAAAGACAAGGGGCTGCCCAAATATTTTGCCATTGCCGGGCTGGTGGGTATCCTTTTTGCCAACTGCTGGGAATTATGGAAGGGGGTTCCCTGCTTTAATATTGATGTCAGGGATATGCTGCATACCAGCAGTTTTAATTTAACTTTTTTAACCGTGGTATTGGGATGTACCTTACTTTTCTTTTTATTGAACGGCAGGGATTTTGAAAAAGTTGGCATAAATGTTTCGGAATATTTTGCACTGGTGTTTTTTGTGTTATGTGGTGTTGCCATTGTGGCTACCTTTAATACTTTATTGATGCTGTTCATTGGCATCGAGATCATCTCGATCCCTTTATATATTTTAACGGGTAGCGATAAACGCAATTTGAAAAGCAATGAGGCAGCCCTGAAGTATTTCCTGATGGGTGCCTTTTCCACCGGCATCATGCTGATGGGTATTGCATTCATTTACGGAGGTAATGGGATGGGCTCTTTTTATATTGATCGCATTACGATCGGTTTTGGTAAAATGCCCCCGATGATCGCCGTGGGATTGGTACTGCTGCTGATCTCCATGTCATTTAAGGTTTCCGCCGCCCCATTTCATTTCTGGGCGCCGGATGTGTACGACGGGGCGCCTACCGTGTTCACTTCTTTCATGGCCACCATCGTAAAAATGGCCGGCTTCTTTGCTTTTTTACGTTTATTTGAAAAATCATTTGGCTTTTTACACGACCAATGGCAAACACTGATCGTGATCATAACCGCTTCCACCTTACTCATCGGTAACCTCACTGCTGTTTTCCAGCAAAGTGTAAAACGCATGCTGGCTTATTCCAGTATAGCCCAGGCAGGCTTCATGTTATTTGCACTTTTTGCCCTGAATGATATAGCTAAAGAAGGGTTGATATTATATACTGCGGCCTATAGCCTTGCCAGCATCGGCATTTTTGCCATATTGGTCAAAATGAAAGACTATACCATTGATGGTTTTAACGGCCTTGCCAAACGGCAACCCATATTGGCAATTACAGCAACCGTTTTTCTTTTATCATTGACCGGCATCCCTTTAACAGCAGGATTCCAGGCTAAATTTTACATGCTCACAGGGGCGGTAAAAAACGGCCATCATGTTTGGCTGGTGATACTGGCTGTGCTGTGTGCAGCTATCAGTGCCTATTATTATTTCCGGATCATCCAGGCTATGTATTTTAAAGAAAGTAATGACACATCGCCACATGAATGGGATGTTACGGCGAGATTTAAAATATTGCTTGTGATCACCGCGGTGTTGATCATAGCACTGGGATTATTTCCCGGCAAACTCACCGACTGGTTGTATTATTATCCATAATTATGGTAATGGATAATTGGTTATTAGTAATTGATAATTGGATAATGGATAATGGATAATGTGTTAAATTCAATGCCCTATGCTGATTTAGATAATGCATTTAATTCAGGCACCATCTAATTCAGCAGGGTATCACGAGTTTAATACATTATCCATTAAACGATTATCAATTATTCTTTTTTCTTGTTTAACTTTAGGCAGAATACATTTCAATGACCTTCATCGACACACTTTCACTTTCCTGGAAAAATATCACCGGCAATAAATTGCGCACAGCCATTACTGTTATCATTATGGCGCTGGGTATTTTTGCACTGATCCTCATCATTACCGCTATTAAAGCAGCCAGTAACAGCCTCACTTCCAGTTTTTCCACGATGGGTGCCAATGCGTTCAGTCTCCGGTACAAAGACAGGAATATACGCATTGGTGGCGGCAGACGAACTACCACCAAGGTCAGTAAGTCGTCTTTAAAATTAAAAAATTCCAATACCGGGAAAGTCATTACGTATGAAGAAGCAAAAGCCTTTAAGGAGCGATACCTTTTCCCTGCAAAAGTGAGTCTGGCTTTAAGGGGCCCTGTCAATATTGTTGTAAATAATGACCGCAAAAAAACCAATCCCGATGTAAATGTTTTTGGGGGAGACGAAAATTACCTGGAATTGAACGGCTATACCATTGCATTTGGCAGAAATTTTACTCCCACAGAGGTGGAAACCGGCAGAAGTATTTGTATGCTGGGGAATGCTGTTGCCGAGAAACTATATCCGGGTAAGCAGGAAAGCGCAATTGACAAAGTAGTGAGCGTGGATCATATTCCTTACCGTGTTATTGCTGTATTGGAAGATAAGGGCTCGAGCGCTTTTTTTAATACCAGTAAAATTGTAGTAACGTCTTATAATAATATCCGCCGTTTATATTCCACTCCCAATGCATCATTTAACGTGGGCGTGATGGTAATGGATATTAAATACCTTGATGCTGCTATCGGGGAAGCAAAGGGAACATTCCGCCCGGTGAGGAAACTGGATGTGAAAGAGGAAGATAATTTTTATATTGATAAAAGCGACAGTATTGCAGAAGCCCTGCTTACCAACCTGGGTTTTTTAGAAAAGGGCACTATCGGTATTGCTTTTATCACTTTGATCGGTGCCGCCATCGGCTTAATGAATATCATGCTGGTAGCCGTGAATGAACGTACCCGGGAAATAGGTCTTGCAAAGGCACTCGGGGGAACTAAAAAAGATATCAGGTCGCAGTTCCTGTGGGAGTCTATCCTGATCAGTTTAATGGGGGCTGTTGCAGGTATCGTTGCCGGGATCCTGATAGGTAATATTGTGGCGGTGTTATTACATACCGGGTTCGTGGTTCCCTGGGCATGGGTGATTGCGGGAATTTTTGTTTGCTCTTTTGTAGGTTTGACTGCCGGGCTTTATCCCGCTCATAAAGCCTCAAAATTAGACCCCATCGTGGCTTTACGCTATGAGTAGCATTTGTTCCGTGCCCGAAATGAACCGCCATTCATGTAAAATCATAGCAATCAGGGTTGTTTTTTCAGGGAAAAATTATGTAAAGCGGGAGATTTGGCATCGTCTAAAAAATTAATCAAAAAATCAGATAAGCAAGTTGTTGCTTTAAATTATTTTATTAACTTGTGCGTTCACATTAAAACGAACAGTGTTCAGACAGAATTGCTTACTTAAACTTTTCATAAGAACAGTATAATCAATTTTTAAAAATTTAACTAAATCATCAATCACTAAAATTTGAATGTCATGGCAGAAACACAACCAACTGCAACTGTAAAACCCACTACATCAGTACAGGTAAAAAAATCAAGCAATGCGATATCGTTATTAGCGCCATTGGTTTGTATCATCGCTGGTTATGTGATCTGGCGATTTGTATTGGGTAATCCGTCAAACTTTAACAAACCGGGTACCGGCTGGTTTTGGCCGGATCATGAAGGCCCCAAAGGTAAATTGTATAAAATGTACCTGGGAGGGATCATTGTACCCATCCTGATCGGTTGTTTTTTAACAGTTGTAACTTTTGTATTTGAGCGTTTTTTAACCATTTCCAAAGCATCCGGCTCGGGTAGCAATGCAGAGTTCATCCGTAAAGTGCAGTACCATCTTGCGAATAAAAATATTGATGCTGCGCTGGCAGAATGTGATAAACAAAAAGGTTCGGTTGGTAATGTAATGAAAGCTGGTTTACACCGCTACAAAGACATGGTGAATAATACGGAACTGAGTACCGACCAAAAGGTCATGGCCATACAGAAAGAAGTGGAAGAAGCTACTTCGCTGGAATTGCCGATGTTGGAAAAGAACCTGGTATTCCTGTCAACGATTGCCTCGGTGGCAACCCTGTTGGGTCTGCTGGGTACGGTAATGGGTATGATCCGGGCATTTGGTAACCTGGGAGAAGATAGTGGCGGTGGTAATGCAGCTACACAGTTGTCTGTCGGTATTTCCGAGGCGCTTTATAATACTGCCTTGGGTATCGGTACATCGGCGATCTCCATCATTATGTACAATATCTTTACAACCAAGATAGATTCTATTACTTATGGTATTGATGAATCAGGATTTACTTTAACACAAAGCTTTGCTTCCCTGTACAAATAATAGTATGGATTGATCAGGGTTTTGCATCTTATAGAAAATTTAAATTCAGACAAATATGCCAAAAGTTAAAATACCACGCAAGAGTACGGCTGTTGATATGACGGCGATGTGCGATGTGGCTTTTCTGCTGTTGACTTTTTTTATATTGGCAACAAAACAAAAACCACCCGAAGCGGTTCATGTAAATAATCCCAGTTCTGTATCCACCAAAATTGCAAAAGAAGAAGCCATTTTGGTTACGCTGACCCAGGAAGGGAAAGTGTATTTGTTGTTGGGCGATCTGGCACACAAAAATGCCATCATCGACAATATCAATACCAACAGGAGCCTGGGTTTGAATGCCACGGAAATCGCTAAACTCAGGAAAATGGATTTCATTGGTCTTCCATTGAATAAGTTAAAAAGCGCACTTGACCTGAGTGATCCGATCCCGGCATCAAAAATGGAGGGGATTCCTATTGGTGACAGCACAAATAATGAGTTAACAGACTGGATCAGGGCCGTATCAGATGCATTCAGAGGCGAGGATATCAATAAGCTGAATCTACTGGTAAAAGGAGATAATCTTGCTAAATACCCGGCTTTCAAAAGTATCAAAGATGCATTTAAAAAAAACGATATTTATAAATTTAAGATTGTTACCAATCCGGAGGGAGTGCCGGCTGATTCAGAACTGGCAAAGAATCCTCCTGATAAGAAATAATATAAGTTAACGCTCCTGGTAAAACCGGGATAAAAAATACTGATATGGCAGAAATGGATACTTCGTCGGGTGGTGGCCATAAAAAAGGCCCCGGCGTCAAAAAAGCTAAAAAGTTATCTACCAGGGTGGACCTTACTCCAATGGTTGACCTGGGATTTTTATTACTGACATTCTTTGTGTTCACTACTACCATGCAGCAGCCAACAGCCATGAACATGAATGAGCCAAAGGATGATCCGAATAATCAATTGAAGGTAAAGAACTCGGGCGCTATGACCCTTTTATTGGGTAAGAGCGACCAGGTATATTATTACTATGGAGAATTAACCGATCCCAACACCCAGTTCAAAAGCAGTAATTTTAAGGAAATCCGTGCGTTAATAGCTGCCAAAAAAAATGCAACACCCATCGGCGACCTGATGTATATCATTAAAGCAGATAAGGAATCAACCTTTAAGAACGCAATTGATATTCTGGATGAAATGACCATCAGTAATGTTCCCCCGGGCCATTATGCAGAAGTGGATATGTCGGATGGGGAAGCTAAGCTGATAAAGATTACAGAAGATGCCAACGGAATTCATTAAGGTTTTATGGAATCATTTTAATTTTGAATCTCATTAACACAAAGTCTTTTACTATGGATACAAACAAAATTTTAAGCGCCGATATTCTCGATATCATTTTCGATGGGAAGAATAAACAATATGGAGCTTATGAGCTACGGAAAACCTATAACAGGCGGCTCACAAAGGCACTCTTGATTACAGCTTCAATTGCCCTATTGGTATTTTTGGGATCTGTTGTTTTTGGTATTATAAACAAAAACAGTAAAGACACTTACGAGGTGAAGGATACGCAACTGGCAGAGATAAAGCAAAATGATGCTCCGCCACCGCCACCACCTCCGCCACCGCCACCCAAACCGCCGCCACCACCCGAAATTAACCAGGTAAAGTTTACACCTCCTAAAATTGTAAAAGATGAAGAGGTGAAGCCTGAGGAAAAAATTGAAGAAATTAAAGAAGATCAAAAGATCAGTACTAAAACCGTCGAGAGCGAAAATAAAGTAGAGGTTGTGCAGGCCCCGGTAGAAGATAAGGGTACACAGGTTGTGGAAGTGAAGAAGGAAGATGATGAAAATAAGATATTCACCAAAGTGGAAGTGGATGCGCAGTTCCCGGGTGGAGATGCAGCATGGCGCAATTATCTTCAAAAAAACCTGAACGCTGATGTGCCGGTGGAAGCTGGCGCCGGCGAAGGTACTTATACCGTTTTGGTGAAGTTTGTAGTAAGTAAAGACGGTAGTTTAAGTGATGTAAGCTGTGAATCAGATCCTGGATTTGGCATGTGTGCCGAGGCAGTAAGAGTAATTAAAAAAACGAGGAACTGGACACCGGCTATTCAAAACGGGCGCAACGTAAACGCATATCGCCGTCAGCCAATTACCTTCCAGGTGGCTTCACAATAATTTTTTCAAACTATGATAATTTCTCATCCCGTTTTGCTAATGCAAGACGGGATTTTTTTTGGTGTCAAGACGGCTTGAAGCCGTCAGACACCTTTTCTTTATGGAAATAATCCGTTAAGCCATCACAGTAAAAACGAACTGTTATGGCTGAAATGGAAACAAAAAGACTTGCTCACAAAAAAGGCGCTACACGGATAACAAAAAAAAGTACAAGGGTTGATCTTACTCCAATGGTCGACCTTGGATTTTTACTCATTACTTTTTTTGTATTCACTACAACAATGTCGTTACCCAGGGCAATGAACCTGGTAATGCCTGATGATAAAGACACATCACGTGACCCGGTCTGTGCGTCCTGCGTACTAACTGTTTTGTTAGACAGCAACAATAGCATTAAATACTATGAAGGCGATATTAATAATAACACGCGTTTAAAAGAAACTACTTTCTCGCCCCTGGGGATCAGGAAAATCTTATTGGAGAAAAAGAAAATGGTAAAGATTGCGAGGGGCAATGAAGATGCATTTGTTTTGATCGTTAAACCATCACCCACTTCCACTTTCCAAAATTTTGTGAACATCTTAGACGAAGTAGCCATCAATAATATCAGGAAATATTATATTGATGAATTGAATGATGAGGACAAAAAATTGCTGAAAGGTTCCGAACGATTCTGAATGTGATTATGCAGAAAATGATCGCTGATTGTTTTGATTTCGCTGATTTCGCAGATATTGATCTTCGATCAATTGAGAACATTAAAGCCCGTTATTTGTTCATTATTCAATTTGGTGTGTAGGGGGTATCTTTGTTTCATGCTTTCAAACTGGGATGATACCATTGTTGCGCTGGCTACGCCTCCGGGTGTTGGCGCCATTGGTATAGTTCGTTTAAGTGGCCCTGCAGCATTTGAAATTATCAATGAACTCTTCCCTTCAAAAGATCTCAGTAAACAGGCTTCACATACCATTCATGTGGGTTTTTTAAAAGAAGATAAAAGTGAAGACATCGATGAAGTGGTGATATCGTTGTATAAAAATCCAAGAAGTTATACCGGCGAAGATGTGGTGGAGATCAGTTGTCACGGTAGCCCCTATGTGCAGCAACAGGTTATCCAGGCATGCCTGCGTAAAGGAGCAAGACTGGCAAAAGCCGGTGAGTTTACACAACGGGCATTTTTAAATGGTAAACTGGATCTCACGCAGGCAGAGGCGGTAGCAGACCTCATCGCATCCAATACAGCCGCTTCACAAAGAACGGCGTTGCATAATATCCGTGGAGGATTCAGCGAAATATTAAAACAATTAAGAGAAAACCTGATTCAGTTTTCTGCTTTGATAGAACTGGAACTGGATTTTAGCCAGGAGGATGTAGAGTTTGCCGACCGTAAAAAATTTTATGAACTGATCAATGATGCAACGGTTACCACACAACAATTATTACTTTCTTTTCAACTCGGTAATGTGATCAAAAACGGCGTCAGTGTAGCCATTATCGGTAAACCCAATGCAGGCAAATCAACCTTATTAAATACTTTGTTGAATGAGAACCGCGCCATTGTAAGTGAAATAGCCGGGACCACAAGAGACACTATTGAAGAACTGATCAATATCGATGGCATTTTATTCCGCCTGATCGATACTGCAGGAATCAGGGAACACAGTGTGGATACGATCGAACTGATTGGAATGGAAAAAAGTATGGAGAAAATGAAAAGCGCTGATGTGGTGCTGTATATTTTTGACGTGCATACAATGCCTGCCGAAGAACTGCAGATCGCTGTGGCCAATTTTAAAAAACAGGGATTGAAATATTTGCTGGCAGGCAATAAAACAGACCAGGCCGGGGAAGCTGCAGCTAAGATAAAATTTGCAGCGGGTCCTGGTATTTATTTTATTTCCGCGAAAAATAATATTGGTGTGGATAAATTAAAAGACGCCTTGTTCAGCACAACAGTAAACACCCAACCTCAAACCGAAAACACTATAATTACCAATGCACGCCATTATGAAGCATTGCAAAAAGTACAGGAATCATTGGTTGATATTAAGAAAGGGTTGGATGAAAAAATATCCGGGGATCTGCTGGCGCTGGACATCCGGCACTGCCTGCACTATATCTCTGAGATCACCGGTGATGTGAGTAATGAAGATGTGCTGGATTATATTTTCTCGAAGTTTTGTATCGGAAAGTAACCAATACAAAGCAATCAAACAACAAATCAGTAAGAAACCCACGTAATGCCCTATAAATAGGGCTTTTTTAGTGCCTTTCCTTAGCCCTTTTCTTTGTTTTGATATTTGTTTAGTTTGTATTTATTTGTACCTTTGGTGTACCTTGAACAAACGAGGTACAAAATATGGGGTTTCAACCCTTTTTATTTTGCGCTTAATTGCACTTAAATTAATCTAAAGACACTTAAAGGCACAAAATGAGTTCAAAAATTGAGATACAAAGAATTTGCCAGTATTGCGGTAATGAGTTCACAGCCCGAACCACCGTTACCCGCTACTGTTCCCACAGATGCGGAAGTGCTGCACACAAGGCAAAAGTAAAGGCAGGTAAAGTGGAGGCAAGCAATAAGGAAACCCGACAGATCAAAACCCAGCCAATTGAGGAACTAAAGGCAAAAGAGTTCTTAACGGTCCGGGATCTTGCCACCTTATTAAACTGTTCCGTTCGGACCGTTTATTACTACATTGAAAGCGGAAACATTAAAGCTGTGAACCTGGGGAAAAGGTTTACAAGGGTAAAACGTTCCGACCTGGACAAACTATTTGAGCAACCCCAGCCCGTTAAACCCCAGCCGGAAGCCAAACCCGAACCCGTGCAGTACGATATTTCGGAATGTTATAACCTTACCGAGGTGCAAAGCAAATACGGTATTTCAGAAACAGCCTTACAGCAACTTGTTAAACGGTACGAAATACCCAAAATTAAAAAGGGCTGGTTTGCATACGTTCCGAAAACGGTTATTGATAGACTATTGAGTTAAACACTAAAGCATAAAGACAATGGCAACGAAAGTTAAATTAAGACAAAAGGCAATTTCAGGGGGCAGGCAAAGTTTATACCTGGACTTTTACCCAGCCATTCCAAACCCCGAAACAGGCGAAACAACGCGAAGGCAGTTTTTAAACTTGTTCCTGAACAATGAAATTGAAATTGAGGAACAGAAATATTTTGATAACAACGGCAAAGAGCAAAAGCGGTTTGTTCCGGTACTGGACCGGAAAGGCGAACCAAAGAAAGTAAAACTCAACCCCATTGACAAACAGCATAACAAAGAAACTTTACAGCTTGCTGAACAGATAAGGCAAAAAAGGGATAAGCGATTAAATGGCAATGAAGCATTAACAGACCTTGAAAATAGAATGATTGAAAAGGATAAGAAGGAACAGCAAAAAGGTGAACAAAACTTTGTTTCTTATTTCAAAGAGCTTGCCGACAAACGTAAAGCCAGCAACCATGATAACTGGGTTTCGGCTTACAATTACCTGGAAACATTCACCAATGGGAATTTGAAATTTTCCGATCTTAACGAAAAGTTTTGCAATGAGTTCAAAGATCATTTACTCACTACCAAAAGCAAAAAGAGCAGCAAAACAACTCTTTCCCAAAATTCGGTTGTTTCGTATTACAACAAACTGAAAGCAGCCATAAAGCAGGCTTACAAAGACGGGTATTTACAAACAGACCTTAACGCAAAGATCGAACCGGTTAAGCAAGCCGAAACCCAAAGGAATTTTTTAACCATTGAGGAACTGAACAGCCTTGTAAAAACCGATTGCCAAAACCCATTAATGAAACGTGCAGCGTTGTTTTCAGCCCTCACAGGGTTAAGATTTTCCGATATTCAAAAACTGGTTTGGGGTGAATTGGAATACATTGAAGGCAACGGGTATTTTATTCAATTCAAACAGCAAAAAACTAAGGGGGTTGAAATGATGCCTATTTCTGAACAGGCTTACAGTTTGTTGAATGAACGTAAAGAGCCCACCGATAAAGTATTTGAGGGGCTTAATTATTCAGCATACGAAAACAAACATTTGGCAAAGTGGATAGGGCTTGCCGGTATTGAAAAGGATATAACCTTTCATTGTTTCAGGCATACGTTTGCTACCTTACAATTAAGTAAGGGAACGGATATTTACACCGTTTCAAAAATGCTGGGCCACCGTGAACTGAAAACCACACAGATTTACGCAAAGATTATAGACCAAACCAAACGTGATGCAGCCGATAAAATAAAACTGGATTTTTAAAAACTTAAAGCATAAAGACAAATGGAATTATTTGATACCGTTACAAAGGAAATGTTTTCAATATGTTTTCAATTTGAGCAATTAATACTTGCCCCGATAATGGAAGGATTTTCAAAAAAAGCTTATGAGGACAATCTTTTTCAATTGCAGCAAAGAGTACTATCATTAAAAAAAAATGAAACTTTAGTTTTAAAGCAACTTGATAGCACTTTTATTGAAGATGAAAAAAAGTTTGACCGGCTTGTTAGTCAATGGGAAAACAAAATACAAGATGCAAAAGCTAAAATATTTTATAATTTTAGTGATGAAAGTTTGCCTTTAGAGTTGCAGGCAAGGGAACAATTGTTTTGGACTAAATACATGGCGGTAAAAGCAAAAATTTACCCTCCTGGAGATAATGTAATTTCATTACCCGACCTTGCTGTTTATTTTGCCTATACACTACACGAATTATTATCTGCTATTCAAAAAAAGAAAAATGATATAGGAAGCTCTTTAATTCCTCCCCACATGGAAGTAGATTTGACAAAGTTTAATTTACAAGGATTCGGAACGCATCCTTACTTTAAAGCTATCCATCAAAACAAAAAGTATTTTATCTATGAGGGTGCTATAGGTGCAAATCGGTATCAGTACTTTGAAATTCCTGAAAAGGCAAAAGCCGGTTTGTTATGTAAAAAATTTAATGAAAAGTATATTGAAAGAAATGAACCCAGGTTTAATTTTTATGACGATGTTGAAGAAATTATTTTGCAAGTTCAAAATGAAAAGAAGATTATTAAACTAAATGGGTTGGAAGCTTACTATAAATATTGGGCCAGTCATTCGGATGAGGAAAAAGCAAGAACTCATTTCAATGTTATTCCACATTTCGAGGCTTTAAAGGAATGGTTCAGTTTACGGTTGCCTGAGTTTATAGAAATTAATCAAATTCATTATATTGACGATGAAATAAGAGAGATAGAGATAAAAAAGGTAAAAAGGGAATTATTAACCACCATTGAGGGCTATTTAAAGCCGCCTGTCCCTCCAATAAAATTTTCGATTTTGAGTTCAGCACACGTAAGGGAATTAAATAGGTTTTATAAATATTTAAAGATCGAGGATCCAAATAAGCAAAATGAGATTGAGATGGGGGAAAAGGAAAGCGAAAAGCTTAAAGCTGGCGGCGAAAAAATTGATCCAATTGAAATAAGACTAAAAGAAATGTTGGTTTGCAATGATTTTAATGAATTGATACAAAAGTTTGGAGACCTCCAAGTATTACTTGCACAATACGAGAAAGGGCTTGACTTTGCGCCGGACACAAAAACTTATATTGAAACTAAAATAAGTAATCTTGAAGGCGCACTTGCTAACTATTCCTGTACTTGTCATGTCTGGGATACAAAGCAAGAAAAAGAATTAACTTTTCAATGTGCCGAATATAAACGGATTGGTTTTGCATGGGTTAATATTGGGTATAATGGAACTAAAGATGACTATGAAATATTTCTTTATAAAAATATCAATTTACAAAGACTGGACACTACCGAAAAAGGAAGAAACCAAATCCGTTTACACATTCTTTGCAACTTAGCTGAGGGCGGCGCACTTGCGTTTTATATTGCATTTTTGAGGAAGGAGTTAACGGGAAAATTGCCACTTCCAAAGAGAAAAACCCCACAACGACAGTCAGGCACAATAAGATCATTGAAGGATTTGTTTATAAAGACAAGTGATTTTTCCAAAGCAGTAAATGCTCTTCAAAAAATTAAGGTAGTCGATAGGCAGAATGTCAACCTTATTGGAAGTAAGTTAAAAGGGGTTATGCAGGTATGGGTTAATATTTTAAAAACCGATAGGAGTCAACTAAAGTCCCTGGATGATAAACAACTTACTTTATTACTTAATCAATTCTTTCAAAATTTAAATTTGAGCGAAAAAACCGATGGCAAACACTTTAGGAATTCGATAAATAAAACGGCATCAAACAAATACAGGGCGAAACTTTTAGCCTTAATGTAAATTTTACCATTTACCATAGTTTACCATTTGGTAAAACGTGGTAAATGCTTTTTATTTTCTTGCATCAAATTTAAAAAGATGCAAGAAACAATTCTAATTTCTCTCCCGTTACCACAATTACAAACTTTAATAATTGATTGTGTTAATGCTTGTTTGGACGTAAGAAAGGATCAAACGCGCCAATCCGAAGCCGATCAACTTTTAACAGTCCAGCAGGCGGCTGAATTTTTAACCCTTTCCGTTCCTACCATTTACGGTTTAATTTCAAAAGGCGCAATCCCCTGCATGAAGCGAAGTAAAAGGGTTTACTTTTCAAAGACTGAATTAATCCACTATTTAAAACAGGGTAAGAAAAAAACGGTTTCAGAAATTGAAGCCGAGACAGATGCCTATTTAAGTAGGCACAAAAAAAAGGAGGTTAGAAATGCGTAAACATTTAACTAACCCCCAGCATAAAAGACAATGCGAAGGTAACACCCACTTTAATCAGTTGCAAACCATATTTCAATACCTATCTGAAAATTTTGCGACGGCTTCAATGGTTGCAGATGCAACGGGTATTTATCAAAAGAATATTTGCCGATACAAAAGTGATCTCCAATTGGCAGGCCGACTTTGGGAAATAGAAAAGAAGGCATGTAAGAAAACAGGATTTAAAGCCTGGTACTTAACCACCAACCCCGACAAGGCCCCGAAACATTCATTAACCCAGCAAAATCTTTTTTGATATGGAAGCGAAAAAAATAAACCCATTATTTGATGATCTTGTAATAAAAAACCACATTCAGGAAATTACTAAGAAAAGCGAACCAACCCCACACGCTGAAATTTTAACCCAGTTACTTGAACAGTTTGAGCCTTTAGATTTTGAAACGTTAGCATTTCCACAAGCTGAAAAATTAAGGGGAAGACTTGCTGAACTGGAAGCAGATAAAGAAAGCTGGGGCAGCAAAGCAAGTACCGGAAAAGAAAATAACACCAAACAAGCCGAACGGGAGCAGATCGAAAAGGCACTTGATAAATTGAAACTAAATACAAAACATTATTTGGTTTTGTCTATTGAAAACGTTTTAAAGATTGCGGAAAAAAACCGCTGGGGTTTATGTAAGAACCAGGAATTTGTTTACCTGTATAACGGGGCTTACTGGACGTACATTGATAAAGAAGCGTTCCAAAAGTTCTTAGGCGAAGCAGCCGAAAAAATGGGGGTCGCTAAATATACTGCACGTTTTTACCAATTCCGTGAACAGCTACTTAAACAATTCCTTGCAACTGAATATTTACTTACACCTGAACCACCAAAACAAGCGGTTTTTATCAATTTAAAAAATGGAACATTTGAAGTAACTACCAAAGGCACTAAACTAAGGCAGTTTGATCGGGCCGACTTTCTTACTTATCAATTGCCATTTGAATATAACCAAGAGGCAAAAGCCTCGATATTCCAAACATACCTGAATAAAGTATTACCCGACAATGAACGGCAAAAGGTAATGGCTGAATTTTTAGGGTATGTATTTATAAAGAATGGTAACAACCAATTAAAAGAGGAAAAGGCCCTTATTCTTTACGGTACGGGGGCAAATGGCAAGTCAGTTTTCTTTGAGGTTGTAAACGCTTTGCTGGGGATTGAAAATGTAAGCAGCTATTCTTTACAAAGCCTTACAGATACCTCAGGGTATTACCGGGCAATGATAGCAAATAAGCTGGTTAATTATGCAAGTGAAATAAACGGCAATCTTGAAACCTCTATTTTTAAACAGTTGGTTTCAGGTGAGCCGGTTGAAGCCCGTTTGCCTTATGGCAGGCCAATGCAAATAAAGCAATATTCAAAACTGATATTCAACTGTAATGAATTACCTAAAGAAGTGGAACATACAAACGCTTATTTCAGACGGTTTCTTATTATTCCTTTTGATGTTACTATACCAGAACATGAACAAGACAAACAGCTGCATACAAAGATTATTGAAAACGAACTTTCAGGCGTTTTTAACTGGGTATTGGAAGGGCTTAACCGATTACTGGATCAAAAGCATTTTTCACATTGCGAAGCAGCAAAACAAGCCGTTGAACAATATAAAACCCAGTCAGATAGTGTAAAGCTATTCATTGAGGAAAACGGCTACAAACCCAGCCCGACCAGTTACAAAGTGATAAAAGACCTTTATACGGTTTACCGGACGTTTTGTTTAGATGACGGATTTAAGCCCGTCAACAAAACCAATTTTATTAAAAGATTGCAAAGTTTCGGGGTCCAGGTTGAGAAAAAGAATATTGGAAATGTAGCGTTCCTTTCACTTATAACAGAATCCATTTAACGAAAAAAAGAAGTTTTAAAGCATTCACCTTTTTCACTTTTTTCACCAATGACAAACGAATACAGATATAAACTACAGAATAGCAGTAAAAAAAATCGTTGCCCTGAATGCAACAACAAAACCTTTGTCCGATACATTGATACCAATACAGGCGACTTATTGCCGGAACAATACGGGCGTTGTGATCGAGAAAGTAAATGTTCTTACTTTGTCGCACCACCCGCCGAAATACAGGAAACAAAATGTTTGTTTGTTCCTTTTGATAAATTGAATGATTACAGCAATAAAGCTTTCCAAATAAAAGCTGATGGCAAAATATTTTTCTTGCCAAAGGCAATGACTTTTGAAGTAATTGAAACAGGTTGCTATGTTTCAGAATGGTATTTAAATAATACAGACAAACCACCACATTTTTTAGATAACGATTATAGATTTTATTTAAGAGGGGAACGGATAGACAAGCCTCGTTATTTGAATAATAAAGATCGGCCCTTGAGACATACAGCGGCCTGTTTTCCGGTTGATGTATTTAAACAAACCTTACAGGGGTATGATAAGAATGTATTTATTCAAAATCTGTTAAGCCATATTTCGTTTCCATTTGAAATAAAGGACATTGAAACGGTTATTTCACAGTATTACTTAGGAACTGTTTGCAATGGTTACAGGGCCGGGGCAATTACATTCCCTTTCATTGACAAATACGAAAAGATAAGGGCCGTCCAGGTTAAACAATTTGACAGTACAAACCATACCTGGAAAATCCGGTGATACTGACCACCTCTATCCGGTGCAAACTGACCACCCTAAGTTAACGTCCTTCAGCCGCCATAAAAAGGTTGTTTGT